>Ga0126339_10002063_pt1 | contig 14207 bp, 12 predicted proteins | sample OrbTmetagenome_2_FD_92532 | JGI IMG/M metagenome (GOLD analysis project Ga0126339, IMG submission 92532) | Coral microbial communities from Petempiche,Puerto Morelos, Mexico - Orbicella T R C metagenome | ecosystem: Host-associated > Invertebrates > Cnidaria > Coral | place: Petempiche,Puerto... | reverse complement strand
TGTGGTCGGCACCACGAACAGAGTCCGGGTGTGGATCGCCGCATCCATCATGCCGTTGCCCTCTCTTCGGCGTCCGCGGATGGCACCGACGCGCCGGTCCGTGCGGTCTGCAAGGCCGTATCCTGGGCGATCATCCATTCCTCGTTGGTGGGAATGACCATGGTCACCGGGCCGCGTCCCCGGGAAATGACACGCGCCCCCTCCCACACCGTCCCGCACTCGTCGGGGGTGTTCTGCTCGAACCCCAGCAGGGTCAGGCGATTCAGCACGGCGCCACGCACGAAGCCGGAGTTCTCGCCAATGCCCCCGGTGAACACCAGGGCGTCCAGCCGGTCCAGGGACATCGCCAGGGCGCCGATATGCCGGGCGATGCGGTGTACGAAGACGTCCAGCGCCTCGATGGCGCCGTGATGACCGCTCTCGGCGGCCGACTGCAGATCGCGACAGTCGCCCGACAGACCGGACAGCCCGAGCAGGCCACTTTCCGTGTTCAGCATCCGTTCCAGGTCGTCGATGGTATAGCCCCGCTGCCGAGCCACATGCGCCAGCGCGCCCACGTCCACGTCACCGGCGCGGGTCCCCATCACCAGACCCTCAAGGGGGGTCATGCCCATGGTGGTATCGACGCTGCGGCCATTCTGAACGGCGGTGATCGATGCCCCGTTGCCCAGGTGCGCGACGATCAGACCGTGATTGTCCGGATCGAGCCCCAGCAGCCGAACGGCCTCGCCGGCCACATAGCGGTGCGAGGTCCCGTGGAACCCATAGCGACGCACACCGAAGCTCCGGTACAGGTCGCGCGGCAGGGCATACAGATACGCCGACGGCGGCATGGTCTGATGGAACGCGGTATCGAACACCGCCACCTGCGGCAACGACGGCAGGGCGGCGCGCGCACAGCGAATGCCGACAAGGTTGGCGGGATTGTGCAGCGGCGCCAGGGGCGTGCAGGCCTCGATATCCGAGATGACCTCATCGGTGACAAGCACGGACTGGGTGAACTTCTCGCCACCATGCACGACTCGATGACCGATGGCGCCCACGCCATCCAACTGCCGCTGGTCGGCCAGGTGCTTCAAAAGGTGGTCCAGGGCAGCCGCGTGGTCCGCCTGCGGGATGGGGACCTCGCTCTTGGCCTCGTCGGTGACGAAACGGATCCGCGCGTCGCCCTGACCCAGGCATTCGGCGAGACCGCGCATCACCGGAAAGGGGCTGTCCGCGCGAAACAGGGCACTTTTCAGCGACGAAGACCCGCAGTTAATGACAAGGATCAAACTGGGACACATGGCGCTGGTTCCTCGAGAAACGGGAGATCGGAAAGAACACCGGAACAGGGGAGGACGGTCGCCGGCGCCGTGCCGCCCATGGGACGGGGACGGCGCCGGCCGCTCCGGTCAGCGCTCGACGCAAACGGCGATGCCCATCCCACCGCCGATGCACAGGGTCGCGAGCCCTTTGTGGACATCGCGCTTCTGCATTTCATGCAGCAGCGTCACGAGGATGCGGGCGCCCGACGCACCGATCGGGTGACCCAGGGCGATGGCCCCACCGTTGACGTTCACCTTGGCCGGATCCCATCCCAGGTCGCGGTTGACGGCGATCGCCTGGGCGGCGAAGGCTTCGTTCGCCTCAATAAGATCCAGGTCGTCGACGCTCCAGCCGGCCTTCTCCAACGCCGCCCGCGAGGACGGGATGGGACCGGTGCCCATGATCGCGGGATCGACGCCTCGGGTGGCCCAGGAGACGATGCGGGCCATCGGCGTCAAGCCGCGCCTGGACGCTTCGTCTTCGGTCATGAGCACCACGGCGGCGGCCCCGTCATTGATGCCGGAGGCGTTGCCGGCGGTGACCGTCCCGTCCTTGGAGAAGGCCGGCCGCAGCTTGCCCAGGCCCACCGCCGTCACACCGGCCTTGGGGTGCTCGTCGGTGTCGAACACGATCTCGCCTTTGCGGGTCTTGATCGACACCGGCACGATTTCGTCGGCGAAGCGTCCCGCCGCCATGGCGGCCTCGGCCTTCTGCTGCGACCCGGCGGCGAACTCGTCCTGGTCCTCGCGGGAGATCCGCCAGCGCTCGGCGATGTTTTCCGCCGTGATCCCCATGTGATAGCCATGGAAGACGTCCGTCAGGCCGTCCCGGATCATGGTATCGACCACCTCCCGGCCGCCCATCTTCACGCCGGCGCGCAGATGGATGCAGTGCGGCGCCTGGGTCATGCTTTCCTGACCGCCGGCGACCACGACCCGCGCATCGCCAAGAGCCACGGCCTGCATGCCCAAGGTCACGGCCCGCAACCCCGATCCGCAGAGCTGGTTGAGTCCGTAGGCGGTCTTTTCCTGCGGAATGCCGGCATGGATCGCCGCCTGTCGGGCGGGGTTCTGGCCCTGGCCGGCGGACAGGATCTGGCCAAGCACCACTTCATCGACATCGGCCGGGTCGATCTTGGCGCGCTTCAGAACCTCGCGGATCGCCGTCTCGCCCAGGACGTGGGCGGGAACCGATGCCAGCGTGCCATTGAACGTTCCGACGGCCGTGCGAGCGGCGCTGGCAATCACGATCGAGCTCATGGGAGACCTCATTATGTTCTGGTGAAACCCGGACACACGCGGGGCCAATGCCGGCCCTAGGCGTGTGACCGGACAGCGGGAGGAAGGGAGGAAGGGAGGAAGGGAGGAAGGGAGGAAGGGAGGAAGGGAGGAAGGCAGGAAAGACGGAAAACGAAAGTCGGCCGGCCGGGAGGGGATGGCGGAGATCATCCCCTCCCGCGGTCGGGCGGTCGGCTCAGGTGGCGAGCGTTTCCGCGAACAGCCACAGCAGGAACATGACCACCGGGGTACTGATCAGAAGCTGGGTGAAGGTGAAGCCGACGATGTCGCGGGCCTGCAGCTTCACGATGCCAAGCAGAGGCAGCATCCAGAACGGGTTGATCAGGTTCGGCAGGGCCTCGGCCGCGTTGTAGACCTGGACGGCCCACCCCATGTGGGCGTTCATGTCCTTGGCGGCCTGCAACACATAGGGGGCCTCAATGATCCACTTGCCACCGCCCGAAGGCACCAGGAAGCCGAGCACCGCTGAGTAGATGCCGATGATGACCGGGAAGGTGTCGCCGTTGGCGATGCTGACGAACAGGTGCGACAGGTGGTGGGAAATGGAAGCCCCGTCCGATCCGACCACATGGGTCAGCATGGCGGCGATGGCGCCGTAGAACGGAAACTGGATGATCACACCCGTGGCGGTCGGCACGGCCTTGCCGACGGCGACCAGGAAGCTGCGGATATTGCGGTGCAGCAGCAGGCCGAGCATCAGGAAGAAGAAGTTGTAGTTGTTGAGGCTGGAGACCGTGGCCAGCAGGCCTTTGTCGGAGAACTGGCCCCAGAAATAGCCGACCGCCAGCAGAACGATCAGGACCGGCAGAACGGGGGTGAACTCGAACCAGTCACCGGGCCGGCTTGGGGCCTGTTCGGTGCTGATCTCGCTGGAGACATCCACCCCCATGTCGGCGGCTGTCTTCACGTGGCGTCCGCGCGGGGCCGCGAAGTAGAAGATCAGGATCGACATGGTCATCAGGATGAAATACAGGGCCACCGACTGCCACAGGAAGATGGTGTCGCTGAGGGGAATGACACCGCTGATCTCGGAAATCGACTTGGGCAGCGACAGCGGGTTGGCCTGCAGCATGGCGGAGGAGGAACTCAACCCCAGTGCCCAGGTGGAGCCCAGGCCGAGGTAGGCCGCAGCGCTGGCGGCGCGGTAGTCCATGCGCAGGTCAACACGCCGGGCAAGCGCCCGCACCAGAAGGCCGCCCAGCACCAGGCTCAAGGCCCAGTTCAGGTAGGAGGAGGCCATGGAGACGAAGGCCACCCAGGCGACGGCCTGCGGTCCGGTGCCTGGCACACTGGCCAGTTTGGCGATCAGCCGGGTGCAGGGGGGCGAGGAGGCGACCACGTAGCCGGTGATCGCCACCATGGCCATCTGCATGGTGAAGGGGATCAGCGACCAGAAACCCTCGCCGAACCCCTTGGCGATGTCCAGGGGCGAGGCGCCAATGGCCAAGTCGGCGATGGTGACCAACAGCGTGGTCAGGATGACGAACACGAAGGCGTCGGGGAACCACTTCTCGGCCCACTGCGTGAAGCCGTAGGCCAGGCGGGCGAGCCCGCCCTGGGACTTGGAATCTGTTTCAACGGAGTCCATCGATGGGGATGAGATCGCCGCTGACGCGACATCGTTTGGCATGGTTTCAGCTCCGGGACCGAAGCCCGTTCGGGAGGGTTGGATCAGATCAGGCGGCGATCGCCATGGTCGGGGTGTCGTCGTTGACGATCAGGTGGGCCTCGGTCGCGGCCAGGACCTGATCCACGGACACGCCGGGGGCAACCTCACGCAACACCAGGCCGTCGTCGGTCGGCTCGATCACGGCCATCTCGGTCACGATCAGGCTCACGCGACGGACGGAGGTAAGCGGCAGGGTGCAGGCCTTTAGGATCTTGGGGGTCCCCTTGGCAGTATGGGTCATGGCAACGATCACCCGCTTGGCGCCGGAGACCAGATCCATGGCGCCGCCCATGCCGGGCACCATCTTGCCGGGGACCATCCAGTTGGCCAGTTGTCCGGCTTCGTCGACCTGCAAGCCGCCCAGCACGGTGACCGCCAGATGGCCGCCGCGAATGAAGCCGAAGGAGGCAACACTGTCGAAGGCGGCGGCGCCCGGGATCACGCCGGTCGGCATGCCGCCGGCATCCGTCAGGGCGTCGGAGGCCATCTCGGGGTGGTCCAGCGGCTGCATACCAATGACGCCGTTCTCGGACTGGAAGAAGACCTGGGTGCCGGCCGGCACATAGTTCGCGACCAGGGTCGGCAGGCCGATGCCGAGGTTGACGAGGTCGCCGGCCTCCAGTTCCTGCGCCACGCGCTGGGCGATCAGTTGCTTGGTATCCATGAGGTTAGTCCTCCCGGGAAACGAGGGTATCGACAACGACGCTGACGGTTTCGACGTGATCGGGCGGGATCATGCCCACGGGCACGATCTCGTTGGCCTCGGCGATCACCGTGCCGCCGGCCATGGCCATGGACGGGTTGAAGTTGCGGGCGGTCAGCTCGTACTGAAGGTTGCCCAGATGATCGGCGCGCCAGGCGTGGATCAGCGAGAAGTCGGCGACCAGCGGGCGTTCCAGCAGGAAGACCTCGCCATCCACGTCCACCGTGTCCTTACCGTCGGCAACCACGGTGCCCACACCGGTGCGGGTCAGCACGCCGCCCAACCCGGTCCCGCCGGCACGGATGCGCTCGGCCAGGGTGCCCTGGGGAACCAGTTCCACCTCCATGTCGCCGGCCAGCATCTGCTTCTGGGTGTCCGGGTTCAGGCCGATATGAGAGGTGACAAGACGGCGGATGGCCTTGGCCGCGACCAGCTTGCCAACCCCGAACCCCGGGCGGGCGGTGTCGTTAATGATGACCGTCAGGTCCGTTTTGCCCTGATGCACCAGTTCGTCGATCAGGCGATGCGGGGATCCGATGCCCATGAACCCACCGATCATCAGCGATGCCCCGTTGGGGATCTGTTCCACGGCCGTGGACAATGCGCAGACCTTGCACATGGCGTTTCCTCACTTAGAGGGAGACAGCGGGGAGGCGGGTCGGCCGCCGCGTGTTCGCGAACGCCACGCGGTTCGTCTGGCCCGTCACCCCGGGGTGAAGTGACGCGCTCAGAAGCGCAAGGACCGTGCCAAATGCAGGAACCTGTCTTTTCTGCAGGAAAAACAGCGACTTACGGCAAATCAACAGCTTTGCGCATGCAGAACAACAGATAGAAAACGAGAAAATATCTGCGCGGGTGTGAAAATAAGTTCACAGTGAACAATCTCGACCCTAAAACAATAAACGAATGAGTGTGTGAAAAATTCTGCGCAGGTGCGCAAACTTTTGTGCGGTAGTTTACGTATGTTTGGGCATCGACTATAGTACACACCCTTCCTTTGGACATTTCTGCTTCCGAAGGATTAAGCCCTCCGGCTTATCCCCCTGGGTCCGGCGACCCCATCATGGTGGTGTTCCACGGGTGACGAACGCGCGCCATGATGGGCCACCCAGAATCAAGGGGATAAGCCTTCAAGCCCTTTGACCGAGGTCTGCCGTGCGTCCGTGGAAGGTCCTGACGTGGTTTTCGGTGCGCAGCCTGCGTCACCGCCTGATTCTCACGTCTTTGCTGGTCGTCCTGCTGCCCATTCTCATCGTTGGCGGGGTTCTGGAGCATCAAGGACGACGCGCCCTCATTCAGGAAAAACAGAACAAGCTATTCACCATCGCGCGAATCCTGGACTTCGAGTTGGGACCGGGTGGCTTCGACGCCCTGATCGTCGATCTGTCCTCCGACTGGCGCGACCGGACGGCCGCCATCGCCCATCTCAATGCCAAGCTGGAGGCGGTCACGGATCTGGTGGCGCAAGCCGAGGAAGGGATCGGCGTCGGCTACTACTCCCGACGCCTGGACGCGATCATCACCTACGGCCCAAGCCCTCAGTACAACAGCACCATCGGGCAACGCATCGCCCCGAGCCATCCGGGCCGGACCGTCATGGCCACCGGGCAGCCCGATATCGAGTTCGGCAGTCTGGTGCGCGGCAACGTCTTGAACGCCATGTGGCCGATCGTCCGCGACGGAGAGGTCACCGGCTACATCTGGGCCAACGAGTTCACCGAGGCCGTCGAACGCCAACAGAGCGTCATCGACCGGGCCGTGTTGTTCAGCGGCCTGGGCGGACTGCTGGTGGCGCTGCTGATCATTCAGACAACCTCGCGCAGCCTGTCCAATGACGTGGGCGCCATCGTGACCGGTTTGCAGGCCATGAAGCGGGACCTGCACACCGCGATTCCGCCCTTGCGCGACGAGTTGGGGGCCATCGTCGACGCCATCAACGCCATGGCCAAGGATCTGCTGAACGCACGCTCGCTGACCGAGAACATCATGGCCAGCGTCGCCGACGGAATCGTGGCCATCGACGTGGACGGCAACATCACGGCCTTCAACCCGGCGGCGGAGCAGATCTATGCGGTCTCGGCCGACATGGTCATCGGCCGCCCCTACCACGAACTGTTCGTCGACGGCACCGACATGATCAGCGTGTTGCTGGATACCCTGGAAACGGGTCAAACCCACATCGGCGTGACCCTGACCATCCCCCGCGGCGACCCAAGCTTGAAGATCACCGCCTCCTCCAGTGTGTTGCGTGATGGCGACGGAAACCGCATCGGCGCCGTGGTCGTGCTCAAGGATGTGAGTGAGCGCGACCGCCTGATGGTTCAGGTGATGCAGGCCGACCGCCTGGCGGCGCTCGGCGAACTCACCGCCGGGATCGCCCACGAGATCCGCAACCCGCTGACCTCCATCCGCGGCTTCATGCAGTATCTGGCGGAGAGCAAGAGCACCCGGGACTGGCAGGAGTATGGACCGCTCATCATTCGTCAGGTGGACAGCCTGAACCACATCATTTCCGAGCTTCTGGACTTCGGCCGTCCGCGTCCACCGCGCATCGGCCGGGTGCGGCTCAACCAGATCGCCAAGGAGATGGTCTTCCTGGCCCAGGGCCGGTCCGAGGCTTGCGTCGACCTGGATCTGGGGGACGACGTTCCGGAGATCGACGCCGACGGCGAGGCCTTGAAGCAGGCTCTGCTCAACCTGATCATCAACGCGCTCCAAGCCATTGACGACGATGGCCGTGTCGTCATCACCACCCGCCGGCATGGCGAGGACAAGGTGATGGTCACGGTCCGCGACAACGGCATCGGGTTGCCACCCCAGAACCTGGAGAAAGTCTTCGACCCCTTCTTCTCCACCAAGCCCGAGGGCACCGGGCTGGGCCTGGCCATGGTGCATCGCATCATCAACAGCCACGACGGGTCGATCACGTTGGACAGCGAGGAAGGCAAGGGAACCGTGGTCACCATTCTGTTGCCGACGGTCTCGCCGAACGCGGAGGAACCGGAATGAGCGCCACAGCCCCCCCCGCCGGAATCCCCGCCGGGACCCCCGCGACGGCCCTGGTGGTCGACGACGACGAGGCCATCCGCCACATGCTGACGGCGGTGCTGTCCCAGGAAAGCCTGACCGTGACCACCGCCGCCAACGGCCAGGAAGCCTTGGAGATGTTCCAGAAACATCATGCCGACGTGGTGCTGCTGGACATCCGCATGCCGAAGATGAATGGCCTCCAGGCGTTGAAGGCCATCCTGGAGATCAACCGCAGCACCGCGGTGATCCTCATGACCGCCTTCGCCGAGATCGCCACCGCGGTGCAGGCCATCAAGGACGGCGCCTTCGACTACGTGATCAAGCCGTTCGACCTGGACGAGATCCGGCTGTTGGTGCGGCGGGCGCTGGAGATCAGTGCCATGCGCGCCGATATCGCCTCCTTGCGGCGGGAACTGTCGGACCGCTATGGCGCGGAAGGCATCCTGACGGCCAATCCCGCCATGAAGGATCTGCGCCAGACCATCGCCAAGGTGGCGCGCAGCCAGGCAACCGTGTTGATCCAGGGGGAAAGCGGCACCGGTAAGGAACTGGTGGCGGCGGCCGTGCACTACGGCAGCCCCCGGGCCACCGGCCCCTTTGTGCGGGTGAACTGCGCCGCCATCCCCGAGGGTCTTCTGGAAAGCGAGTTCTTCGGTCACGAGAAGGGCGCGTTCACGGGCGCCACCGCCCGGCGGCGCGGACGCTTCGAACAGGCCGACGGCGGCACCCTGTTCCTGGACGAGATCGGGGAGATGTCTCAGGGGCTTCAGGTCAAGCTGCTGCGCGTGCTTCAGGAGCGCGAGTTCGAGCGGGTCGGGGGCACGGACCCGATCCGCGCGGACGTGCGCGTGATCGTGGCCACCAACCGCGACCTCGAGGCCATGGTCCGGGAGGGCACCTTCCGTCAGGATCTGTATTTCCGGCTCAACGTGGTGTCATTGAAAACCATCCCCTTGCGGGACCGGCCGGAAGACATCCGCCTGCTGGCGGATCACTTCCTCGAACGCGTCGCCGCCGACAACGGCGTCACGTTGCGCGGATTCGATCCAGCGGCGCTGGAGTGCCTGGAAGCCTACCCCTGGCCGGGCAACGTGCGCGAGCTGGCCAACGCGGTGGAACGGGCGGTGGTGATGAGCACCACCAGCGTCATCCTGCCCGAGGACCTGCCGGAAAGCATCGCCTGCGGCCAAAAGCCGGTGTTCGACTCACACCTCTTAGGGGAGGACAAGCCGATTCGTCCCCTTCGGGAGATGGTCAGCGCATTCGAATCCCAAGTGATCCGGCGCGCCTTGGCCGAGAACGACGGCAATCGGGCCCGCACGGCGGCTCAGCTCGGCATCAGCCGCCGCGCTTTGCTCTACAAGCTCAACGACTACGATATCTCGTGACAGGGACCCGCGTGACCCTGGTCCGCGGTGGTGGGCACCGGTTGCGCGGTACGGAGGGCGAGAGGGGATCGGGTCCGCCACGGACCGCGGCGGTCATGGTCCCTGACCGATGGCAACGAACCCTTTGCCGTGGGTTTCCCAGCGCCTCTTCGCGCATTGCGGTCGGCGGCCCGCCGCTGGTACGCTCTTGCTGGTGACCGCCGGACCCATCCAGAAGGCACGGAGCCTGGTCACCCGCCGCACAGCGCGAGGGAACCATGAAAACGACAACAGACCCGATACGCGCGGCGATCGACGCGGCGGTGGCGGGCCATTCGGAAGCTTCGGCCATCCCGGGCGTCGTCGCCATGGCCACCGATCGGGCCGGACCGATTTACGAAGGCGCGGCCGGCCGGCGCGCCCTGGACTCGACCGGGAATCAGCCCGGTACCGCCATGACGATGGACACGGTGTTCGCCTTGTTCTCCATGACCAAGGCCGTGACCGCGACGGCGGCGCTTCAGTTGGTTGACGACGGCCGGCTGGATCTGGACGCGCCCGCCAGGCGCTATGTCCCAAGCCTTGGCGCGTTGAAGGTGCTGACGGGCTTTGACGCCGAGGGGCAGCCGCGCCTGCGGCCACCGCGACGGGACATCACCACCCGCATGTTGCTCCTGCACACGGCGGGTTTCGCCTATCCGTTCTTTAACGAGACCTACCGGCGCCTCGTCGCCGAGGGGCATTGCGTGGACACCCTCAGTGCCACCCTGGCCGGCCTGAACACGCCCCTGCTGTTCGATCCCGGCGACGCCTGGGAGTACGGAAGCAGCCTCGACTGGGTGGGGCTGGTGGTGGAGGCCCTCGCGGGGGCACGTCTGGGCGAGGTGATGCAGGCGCGCATCTTCGACCCCCTCGGCATGACGGACACGGCCTTCACCCTGACGCCGTCCATGCGCGACCGTCTGGCCGGCATGCACCAGCGCGACCCAGACGGGTCTTTGCGAGTGCTCCCGGACTTCGAACTGCCGCCGGAGCCGGAGGTGCACATGGGTGGCCACGGCCTTTATGGCACGGTCGGCGATTACGGCCGCTTCATCCGCATGTGGCTGAACGATGGGATGGGAGAGGCGGGGCGCCGCGTCCTGGGCGCCGACACCATCCGGATGGCGGAACGCCAGGGCCTGGGTGATCGGCGTATCCGCATGCTTCCCGGTGTCATCCCCACACTGTCCAACGACGCGGACCTGTTCCCGGGCTTGCCGAAATCCTGGGCGTTGTCCTTCATGGTCACCCTGGCAGACGCCCCCACCGGACGTCCGGCCGGCGCCCTTGGCTGGGCTGGACTGGCAAACCTGTACTACTGGATTGACCGCCAGACAGGCGTGGGCGGCGTCTGGGCGACGCAACTGTTCCCCTTCGCGGACCCGGCGGCCCTGGCGGCCTATTACGCCTTCGAGAGCAGCGTCTATAAGGGCCTGTCCCTCCAATAGACGACATCCCCGTCAAGGATTGCCAGCGGCCAGCATCGTTTCGAGGCCCGACTCCGTCAGCTCACGCACAAGAATGGCCCGTCGCGCCTTTTGCGCGTGGATATCGTCTATCTCGAACCAATCCAGGACGGTACCATCATCGTCAAAGTCGACGATCCGACCGTTCTTGACGATGACATTGATATAGCTGTCGGTCACGGTATCGATGCACAGCGTGGCGTATCGCCCGTCAAGATCGTCCGCCTCCGACGTAATCTGCACCCGTTTCGGACGGCACCGTTCCCACGCTTCATCGCGATTGCGCACCCGAAACGCTCTCCGATGACCATCGAACGTCGTTTCCCCAGCCTGGGGAACGATGCCGAAGTCCGTCACCACAAAGGCGAAGATAAACTCCTCCCACAGGAGGTCCTTCAGGCGGTTCAGATCGATGTCGGCCAGGGCCAGCACGTCGCGGGCGGCCGCCTCCATCTTGGGTGTCACGATTGGCGCGGCATCGTCCTCGGCGAAAAACTCGAACATGATCTCTGTGCCGAAAAGCGCAACGTGACGCCGCGCCCTGCCGATACCGTATTCGTCCCAGGACAGGTCGTCGACGACCGTTTCATCGGCCATGCATGGTCTCCTGCTTGAAGACGTCACGACGCCTCAGCGACAAACCGAAGCCAGCAGACCCGCTGGGGCGGACCGCCTCGCGTTTGACCCGGACAAAGGGTCCAACGCGAGGCGGTCAGCCCTACATAATTGATTTTAGAGCAGATCATGACCAATCTGAAACTCAGAGTGATTCAGATTGGTCACGATCTGCTCTAGGCCCCCTGGATCGGCTCGTCGTCCGACGGGGTCAGCGCCGCGATCAGCGCGGCGTGATCCGGATGGGCGGCGATCAACGGCGCGCGCCGTCCACCCTCGTAATCGGCGAACTCAAAGCCCGGGGCGACGGTGCACCCCAACAGCGCCCAACGGCCGCCCACCATCAGCCGCGCCCCTTGCCAGGTCCCGCGCGGCACCACCATCTGCGGGCGCTGGCCGGCCTCAAGGTCCGGACCGATCGTCACCACCGCCGCGCGCCCGTCCGGATAAAGGTGCAATTGCTCGACCGGATCGCCGGCATAGTGGTGGAACACCTCATCGCTGCCCAGGCGGTGCATGGCCGACACCGTCGTCGGCGTCAGCAGGTAGTAGATGGCCGTGCCGAAACAGCGGGCCGAGCCGCCATAGCGCGCGGGCAAGGTCTCCCCGGACGCCCCCTCGTCACAGCGGTAGGTCTCGCGGAAGTAACCCCCCTCCTCGGGATGCGGGATCAGGCCCAGACGGTCGATGACCTCCTGGGCCGAGAGGGTGTCCAGAGCGCGCCGCGCCGTCATGGCAGAGTCCTTCCGATCGGATGGGTCAAACACCAGCAACGCGGCCGCCCCGTCAGACCCCGTGACCAGGTCGAGCGTCAACATGCCCCTCCCTATGCCCCATGCGCCGCGTCCAACACCAGGGGGTTCCGATCATCGGCGATTCGTCCTAAATGCAGAACCGGCTCAACGCTCAGCCGGACGCCGCCGTCCGATCACCAACGCCGCAACAGCCGGGACCGTTGCTCATGGTTGCCATGACCCTCGACGACCTTCGCGAAACCTTCACGCTCCTGGATGACTGGGAGGAGCGCTATCGCTTCATCATCGACCTGGGGCGCACGCTGGAGCCCATGCCGGAGACCGACATGGTCGAAGCCAACCGGGTGCGCGGTTGCATGAGCCAGGTGTGGCTGACCGCCGAAACCCTGCCCGGCCCCCAACCCCGGCTGCATTTCCGCGCCGACTCCGATGCTCATATCGTCAAGGGGCTGATCGCCATCCTGATGGTGCTGTTCAACGATCGCTCGGCTCATGAGATTCTGTCCCTGGATGCCGAGACCACCTTGGCCGCGCTCGGCCTGGACCAGCACATCAGCCCCAACCGGCGCGGCGGCGTGGCCGCCATGATCCAGCGCATCAAGGCCGAGGCCGCCGACGCCGTCGTGGCGTGATCAGAACAGATGCCCACTGCGCCGGGCCTTGGCGCGCAGGTAGCCCACGTTGTGCTCGTTGGCCGGGAAGCTGTGCGGCACCCGTTCCACGACCTGGATCCGATGCCGCGCCAGCGCCGAGACCTTGCGCGGGTTGTTGGTCAACAGCCGCACCCGCGTGTATCCCAAATGGCGCAGCATCTCGGCGGCCGGGGAATAGAGCCGCTCGTCGTCGTCGAAGCCGAGTTGCTCGTTCGCGTCCACGGTATCCAGGCCGCCGTCCTGCAAGGTGTAGGCGCGCAGCTTGTTGACCAGGCCGATGCCGCGCCCCTCCTGAGCCAGGTAGAGCAGCACGCCGGCACCCTCGCGGCTGATCACTTCGATGGCGCCGCGCAATTGCTCGCCGCAGTCGCAGCGCAGCGAGCCCAGGATATCCCCCGTGAAGCACTCCGAATGCAGCCGGGTCAAGACGGGCGCGCTCGAATCGGGACGACCGATGACGATCGCCAGATGCTCGATGCCGCCGTCATCGGGGCGGAAGGCAATCACCCGAGTCTCCTCGGCCCCGGCCAAAGGCACGCGAGCCTCGCTCACCGGCCGCAGGGCCCGGGCGGCGGTCTCGTGGTGCGCCACCACCTCCTCGGCCGCCACGGCCATGATGTCCCGTGACCGCGCCCAGGACATCGCCTCCAGGGCCGGCGCCGGACAGGGCACGACCACCACCGCCGGCAGCAAGCGGGCGAGCTTGGCCAGCACCACCGCCGCACCGGCGCCGCTGTCGGCGGCCACCGGCTCCACGGTCGAGCCGGCCGGCACGGGTACCGGATCGGCCTCGGTGGGATCGGCCAGGCGCCGCAAGCGGTCTTCGGTCAACCCCTCCGGCAGACGCAACCGCACCGCCCCCGGGCCGGCGGCGCCCAGGTTCAGCACCGCCGCGCGGCGGGTGGTCATCACCAGTTCCGGCACCGCCGTCCCCTCGCCCACCGCCACCAGGCGCGCCAGCACATCGGCGTCGGCCCCCTCGGCAGCCGCCGCCAGAACCGCGTCACCCGGCCCGACCACAGCCACCGGCGCGCCACGGCGCAACTCGGCCAGCGCCCGCCCCACGCGATCGAGAGGAGAGAGCGTGGCCAGCGATGGGACGGTGGATGCGTTGGCCGGCGGCGGCGGTACGGGGGCCAGGGTCATGACGGGCGAAGCCCTCCCGAACGGAAATGCCGGTGTCGCCCCGTCGCCGACTAGCGGCGCGCGGCGGAAGCGGCTAAGAAGGAAGCTCCCGTACCTAAGCAAGGACCGCCCGGGACGCAAGAGGCGCGCCGTCCATGACGCCCATCCCGCCCCTG
>Ga0126339_10002062_pt1 | contig 14208 bp, 7 predicted proteins | sample OrbTmetagenome_2_FD_92532 | JGI IMG/M metagenome (GOLD analysis project Ga0126339, IMG submission 92532) | Coral microbial communities from Petempiche,Puerto Morelos, Mexico - Orbicella T R C metagenome | ecosystem: Host-associated > Invertebrates > Cnidaria > Coral | place: Petempiche,Puerto... | reverse complement strand
GCCAAAAAAACTATCCAGTAGTTTTTGTCATGCCCTAGCCTATCTACCATAAAAATATGAGCGAAATCGAATTTTCGACCCTTGCCGAGTTATTTTCCATTTTTATGGACAGGGACTCTTAATACACACCTAAATAAAAACGAGTACATATCTGTTTCCATATTGGCAGCGATTTAATTACCGGTACCTTGAAATCAATGCCTAGAATCGCTGCTCCATTTAGCTCCGCGAAAGTAGGCGGTACATACTCCCTCCCTCCTGGCCTGTGAACAGGCTCTGGCTGGAAGGGTCGAAAAGGAACTGGCTCAAACTGGAGGGGCCGAGGGGAGAACGGTATGGGGGTTGTGGCGTCTCCCTTCCTCTCTCTTGTATCCTTTTTATTCACGCTTTCTCTTCGCCCTATCCCCGACCAGAAAGCCTGTTCACAGGCTACCTCCCTCCCTCCCTAACCCCCCCACTCAAGAAGCTATACATCTGACAGTAACAAAGACTTGCCGCTCTTGAAGTTTGACAGTGTACCATCAGAGAGAAACGTAATGAAATCTTCACATACCTGTTTGTTTTGATTTTTGTGTTCACACTGTGAGGCAGAAGGAGAAACCCACTTGCAGGGAAGATTAGCTCAAGCCTTTCATACACCTAACAGCACACAACACACAAGAACAGCATTAGATCAACACCTTTACAGATGACCTAAAGTTTGCTCTTTTTCTTTTTATGGTAACTACTCAGAACGAGGAGGCACGTCCTTTAATTAACAATCCTTAAAATGTTGATACTAAAGATTCAGTAGAGGAGATCAGAAATTCCCAAACCTCTGAGATCTTTAATGGAGCATGAAAAAATACAGCTGTAATTTTACCGAGTCAAGGAGTGAGTGCTTTCAAATCAGGGCGCTTCAGGAGTTTTGCTTTGAAGTGAATGACCGGCTAGCCAGATGGCATGATAGGAGTACTTACCAATTTGCCACAAAATGGAGACATTTCACTTGAAACTCAAATGGAATACTATAGTACTTTTCCGGATAGATTCTCTTGTATTTTTGTTTGTTTACAGACGAGAGGGAAAGGATTATGGCTATGCATTCTTACCTCGAAAGTAACGTCATCTTGTAACAAGGCCTGCAGGTGAGCCTGTTGATACTGGTGGTCAGTGATCTCCACGCTGAGACGCACAGTAGTCTGTCCTGGATTCACACAATGTAGGTCTACACGGAAATCATTTTCACTTTCTACAGCCACTCCACTCTACAAACATAATACAATAATAAATTACTCATAACATGTAGATCTACCCTGCTCAGGACTTAAAGATTAAGATGGAGTTAAAGACTTATCCCTTAAGTTAAAATTATGACGAATTAATGTGAGGGCTGGGATAATATTTCCGTTTGTTTTTTCATCTTGACTAGCTCTACTTCATATGAATCATCACGCTCTTCTTTTTCAAGGTGAAGTGAAGAGACTTCCAAAATAGTTCCAAAACTAGTTTGTCCAGGACTATAAAAATAACTGTTAACTAGATGTTCACTTTTGTTTTCAGGGAATGCGGTGATTTGACGTAAGCAGGTGTAATTCCGTTGATCCTTTTGTGTTTTCTTCTGAGAACTTAAAAATTACTTCTTGAACACTTGAGAGAAACTTAAAATCTCGCAACCTCATAATTTAAATTTTCCAAATTAAAATTTTCAATTGACCCAAAAACTATCCAAGGCGAACATCAAGTAAATTCCAGCTAAAGAAGCAAGTTAAAAACTGAATGCTTACATTCATCATTGGGAAACAGGCAAGTCTACTGACTGTTTAAAAGGTTACAATGCAAGTTCTAAGCCCGTCCACACTACACCGGAGAAATTTGACAACGCAACAATCACCGGTCATTTGGGATTGTTGTTTGACGAAATCTCGGTCAGGGAAATCACATGGATATCGTGACACCGACGTTTTAGAAAAGCTCCGTTTTCTAAATGTTTTCCGTCCACACTAAAATGCAAAGCCAGCGTTTTCAAATTCCTCCGGTTTGAAGAGCATTTTCGAAAAGTTCCGTTTTCGTGACGGATTCGTAGAAATAAAGCTCCGGCGTAGCGTGGACGGAGACCCAGATTAATGGTGTAAACTCACCAAAACATAAACAGACTTCACTTGACACACATCAAGATTGGTTGAACTCCAAAAGAACTTCAAACCGGGTATAGCATTGGCAAAGGTGAAAGGTGTTTCATCGTTCAAACCACTCGCATACATGCTTATCTGTTAGATTAATCAAAAAATGTACAAAAGAATTAAAATAAATATAAAAATTAAAAGCGTTTTCTGGTTTAAAATTGGTGAAAATATGAACGAAGGAATGAACTTTCGGCTACCAGACTGTATCCTCTGATGAAGACTGCCGTTAAATGTTGCAGTCTGGTAGCCGAAGGTTCATAACATTTTCGCACAATCTGAGCCATAGAGCATTGCCAAATTTTACACGTTTAACAACGGTTACTGGTTCATTGATTCTTAAAATTAAAAAAAGTGACACCTAAACATGAAAACTCTTATTTAATACAAGTGAACAGGTGTTCAAAGGACTGCATGGTTAAAAACGAAAATATGTTGGACCATCCTAATTTAACCTTACCGTTCTCAATGTTGCAAACGTTTTTGAAAGATAAGCCATGAAATATCGCATAAGTGACTTGATTTGCTACATGTACTCTATCGATAATAACGCCCATGTAATTGACAGGGGAATTTTCGCGTGAGGAAAATTTTGGAATCTTGGCATACAACTATCACTATTGAATCGGACAGTAACTCAAAAACATCACCTAGACAATATTCTATTCTTTTATGAACCCCATATTAGCATTTTATTTCCTCGCAAGCATCTTTGTGTTCTTATTGTAATTTTTCTTTCTACTTCACACTTTTTACCGCATACATTTCAACGATCACGCTTTTTATTCACTATTTGTCAAAGATTGCAGACTAGCAATCGAAAGCTCATAATTTTAAACTATTTTAACCAGAGAACGTTTTGTTTTTAATTCTTATGTTTGATTTTTAACTTCTACTCCTAACCTTATTACAAATGTGTTAGTTTATCATGTTTGGTTGGACTGATAATTACCACCATAAAATCTAAAGGCAAAAGCCAGTAATAACAAAACACTGATGTACATTTGTACAGTTCATTTGTACCTTTGTCCCAGTGACCAGATTAGTAGAGGCAACATTGATTTTGATCCCTCTGAGCTGCACAACATGTATTAAGATGACGTCCTATGTACAACAGTCATCAAAGCAAAATGTAAACACAAAAACAAAGCAGACGGAAATACAAAATTATCACAGTCAAAACGCAAGCTAACAGTTGACTCGCCTCAACAGAGGACGTAATGACGAAACGTCACTACAGTTAGCCTAAATAACGTTCCGGTCCGGTTAGCCACAATAACGCTCCGGTTACACATAATGTCACTGAGCTTGGCGATTTGCTCTCAATAATTGTATGGTTTAACCATATTCCACATTGCTAGGTGCCATTTCGTCATTCCGCCATTTTCTGTTTTAAACACGCCCCTCAACGGACAATAGCCTGTGGCGCGGTCCTCGCTACAGACGCTACTTTAAAATGTCTGTGAATGAAACAACCTTAGTTTTTGTATTGTTTGACTTCACACTTAAATGAAATCTCAATCCTGTTTGTTACCTGAATCAAACTATACAAAGCAGCATAATTCTGCACCCTAATGATCTACAGAAAACCCTTAGTCAAATTACTTTGAATAGCTTTTAAAAAAAACAACTTTCACTTACTTCACCACTGTTTTACCACTCCAAGAATGCAGAAATAAAATCAGAAATTTGGTGTTACAAACAATTTAGCCACCGAACCTTCTTTTTATTATAAGCACAAAACTTCAAAGATGAGCGGGGTTACCTTGGAATGCAGTACGGTCTGTCCCTTAACTGGATCAGACGCCTGTACTAGTCCAGTGAGGTTGGTTGTGCCGAGCTGCTGTGCCTCAACCAGTCCTACATTACTGACAGTGGCTACTGTATGGTTGGCGATATTGAAGATTGTTGCTGCCTGGGGGCTGGGCCCACCTGTACTTCGAACCTGCAACAAATAGCAATTCATTTTAACTATTTCTGTGAGGTAGTCGATGCCAGATACTACATCAGCGTCTGTGTTTAATTCCAGTTTCTGTTACTGTAGCATGAAGCAGCTTAGAGTATAGCTACACCCCCTCCCTCTGGATGACATACTAGTCCATCGCAGGGTTACCCCCCTCCCCTCCACCTTCAACAGCCGTAGGTCAGGTTGCCCCAAAAATTCTCTGGCAGCCACATATTTACACTCCTGGTTAGGTAAGAATTGACAGCAATCATTGTCAAAGTGAAGTATCTGGCCTGTCTAGACTGTCTAACAGGCTCTAGTGTTTGGGTTTCATACTCAAGCCCTGCTATATGACCGCCTGCTGGCAGTGTATGAGGCGTCTCGCCGAAGAACCCAACAAAATAGACCGATTCGGCTAACGTGTTTACATCCGTGTTGCCACCCAGTTCAAGTCATGTGATGATTCATTTGGGAGGTTACAATTGTTGTTTGTAGAGATACTCCCATGAAATCAGTTGCGTGTAACAAATTGCACAATTGTAACCTCCCAAATAAAATAATAAACACGTGGTCTAAATTGGGTGGCAATGCGGATGGAAATACGTTAGCTCAAACTGCTTATGACCTCGGCCAGGGCTGGGACTCAAATCTCTTAATCTGGAGTCGAATACATTGACAATAGACCTTGTTAGCTTTGTAGTTTGTTGTCCCAATTTTGACCATGTGAAGTCGATCCTTCAGAGTTTGTTCATACTGTAACTTGCTATAAGAAGTTTTTAGATACAAGGTCATACAAACAAAATATGATAGAATATTATACCTGAAATGAGGCTCCTCGAATGAGCACAACCACTCTTGGATCTAGCCGCAAAGGTGCAAAAACCTGCCGCAGAAAAAGAAATTATCACAAATTACTGCCAGTTAGGTAAAAACGTGCATGGAACTCCTTTTTTTTCAAAAGAGCAATTGTTTATCACTGTCCAAGACTTGGGTGCAAATTCACACACAGTATACGCAAACTTTGAGGAAATATTTGGAAAACTAATACTTGTGCAGGCAGTGTGGTGAAGTGGTTTTGGGTACCGGACGTGAAATCTGAAAACTGAGGAGTTCATGTCCCGTTCTGACCACTAGCCAGTGTTGTTGTTGGTAGTCCCGAGTTCAATTTCTTGGCCACGCTTGTACATGTATATAGCCAACAGGCCTGCTTCTTTCCACTCATGAATTTTAACCACATAATGTTCATTTAGATTATTCAGATCATCTCCCAGGTAGGTTTCATAGAGAATTTAAGCAACACCAGGTACTACGGCTTAACCAATGAATGGAAATCCTTCAGTGGGTGGTTGTCCTGTGGCTTGAAAATCTGATGACGTACCTGGATGTCCTTAGGTTCACTTGTGGCACGCCCTTTTTCTTTGATTGATGCTGTAAATGTGAGGCTCGCTGTGCCAAGAGACAGGCCCTTGACATTAAAGAAGGCTGTGTCCTGGTTGACCTTAATCAGGTCTTCAATTTCAATGTTTGGTCTAAAAGAGAACACAAGTATAGCATCAGGTTGGTTTTTGAATGATAACAATAATATTATCATTTTATTATTATTATGAAACACTCTTGTTTTACTGATAAGAAAACAATCATGCCCATGGTTGTTCAAAGAATATGTTGTACACTGTAGTAATTAATTGAACTTGTAAGATAACAAGTGTAGCCCATTAAAACTGACTGTTTGGCCTTCTAAATTTTGTCAACAATGGTTAGTTTTGATCCCTCTACAGATAGTCTAATAAAGTCTGTCTGTGAGAAGTTGTTTCAAACATCTCTTAAGAGTTTTTCCTAGATGTAACTTGGTTCTTTCCATTACAGTTGAACGGCACACCAAGTCAGTGAAAAGATGAACTTCAAAAATTAAGGTACTGTCTGTGACAAAAGTGGGAGGGTGCAGTGGCCTCATGGATAGCACGCTCATTTCTGGATTGAGCGGTCTGGGTTTGAGCCCTGACCGAGGACATTGTTTTACGTTCTTGACCAGGACACTTCACTCACAGTGCCTCTCTCCACCCAGGTGTATAAATGGGTACTGGCAAATTTAATGCTGGGAGTAACCCTGCAATGGACTAGCATCACGAGTAGAAATATTCCTAGTTGCTTCATGCTACAGAAACCGGGATAAGCTCCGGCTCAATGGGCCACTTGGCTCTTATGCAGACATATAACGGTGACACAAGTCTATTAAGGGCTATTCAAAGATTGATCAACATCTAATAATTTCTCCTTAAAATACAATCACATCACCCAAAACAGGAAATACCTGATGTTTAAAATGTCAGGAGTAAAGTGCGGTGTTAATTTGAGGAGTTTGAGGCTTTTAAATAGCAGTGGTGAGCCAAACATATCTGAAAGCTGTAGTCGTAGAGTCTCTGATGAGAATATCTCAATCTGATGAATAAAAAACAACAACAAAAGAACATGGTTCATTGCAGACAATGATTCTTTGACATGTCTATTGATTCTTTGCTTAGTTCTGAGAGGAGCTCGTTGACCATGATTTGACACGCAAGCCCTTATATTTTGCAGTTTACTAATCTTCAAATAGAAGATGAATGGATATTAGACATTATTTTATGACTGAGAACATTGCGACTGGCTGATAGCAGGCCAATTTGTCGGTAATTTTTAATTTGGCAGTCCAAATTAACTTGGGCACGTTCATCATTTTCTCAGTCATATAATAAAAGAGTAATCGTATGGCAAACAGTCATGTGTGGATACAACTTCACTTGCCCGGTACCTCCCCCCACCCCACCTATATGTATAATGTCACACACAAGTACCTGCAATTTCTCCTTAGTTTCAACGGTGTATTGGGACAGGAAAGGGAAGGAGCAACAAATTTTCAAAAGGAAAAAAGTGGTGGTTTTTCAAACTTCACTTGTAAAACACAGATAATTTGTTGCATTACTATTGTCTGTCATTGTAAATACATATACATGTACATGTATGGTGATGAGCAGCTGAATCCTAGCCCTCCACAGTAAACCATTCTCTTTTACTCTCTACATCTTCACATGTCACATACCTTGTTGACGACATCAACATGCACTCCATATATTTCGGACACTTGTGCATTTACCACAGCTGGGCCTGTAGAGTCCAGGCAAACATCGTGCACTGTTACAGTGAATAACCCTTCAGACCTTGGAACGACCTTGACAAAAATGGATACATGTAGTTTAATGGTAAAAGATTATTAGAGTTGGGTTCCTAAATAAGAAATAAGAGGGAGGTTGGAGTAAATTTGAGTGGGGGTATGGGAGGCGCGGTGGCCTCATGGTTAGTGCGCTCAACTCTGGTTTGAGCGGTCCGGGTTTGAGCCCAGACAGAGTTGTTGTGTTCTTGGGCAAGACACTTTACTCTCACAGTGCCTCTCTCCACCCAGGAGTATAAATTGGTATCGGCAAATTTAATGCTGGGGTAAACCTGTGATGGACTAGCATCCCATCTAGGGATTAGTAGAATAGAGAGTTGAGTAGGGTAGAAATACTCCTACTGTTATAAACTGCTTGATGCTATGGAAAACCCCAGATAAGCACCGGCCTGATTGGCCACTTGGCTCATATGCAGACTTAACTCATAAGGGGGGTTGAGGAAGGGGCAGGGAAGGATACAGAGAAAAGTATCGAGAAATACAAGAAGATACATGGTGAACTACTGTATGAGTGAAATAGCTTGTTGAGGATTACATGGTGATCTGCTAGTGAAATAGCTGGTTGAGGATTACATGGTGAACTGCTAGTGAAATAGCTGGTTGAGGATGTCTGCATACTCACCACTAAGTCAGTCTTTCCTTGGTAACTGACTTCTGCAATGGCATCACTGCTTCCCTTGACAGCAAAATGACCTGAACCTCCGTCAATGTGGAAAACAACCTGCAACAAAAATGAAAAAGAGAATTACATACATGTATATATTCAAGAATTCTAAATAATAGGTGAAAAGTAAGGCTAACTGAAGTTTTGTACAGTGTAGCTGCTAAAATGCAAGAATCAGTTCATGATGTCATAAATCATCTACCTGGTTATCAGGGTGATTCAGTATTGAGGCCTCTGGTGGAATAAGTTTTCTCTCAGGCACTAACAGCAACTTCAGATGTCCATGGAGATTGAACTTTCTGGGTTCCTTATAAAGAATTATGATGCAAATTGATAATCAATATTAAAATTTGGTTAGCTGGCAAAGATTTCTCTTGGCAATAAGCTTCAGAAAATTTAACTTTATCTTTTAAACTTTTCCAGATCTGGAAAGCAAAATTTACAGAACTTTACAACTTTTAAGAATTGTAGTAACATACTATGTCTAAGGTGGGGATACATGCAGCCTCCTACACAGACAAGAGCCTTGAAGAATGTTTGTGAGGAAGGCTAGGGTACACATCACCTTTAGAGTCAAGTGAAAAGTGTTTGTCATTCAATGGTATCATAATTATATCACATTTAAGTCACCAACACCAGTTCTTTTCCGAACTACCCTCACTTACACCCGCCTTTCACTGTTAGGTTCATAGGGGACATCTTTCCAAACGCCATCTCTTGACATGCTATGTAACATGGCCTATTTTAAACAAAAATGTAAGCACAACAGACTTCTTTACGGTGAAACTTGAATTTTAGAGGTGAAAGATGGATTTATTTTACATCAAACCAAGATTAGCAGTAGCAAGAAGTCATTCAATGAGAGATAAATAGGCTGCTTTGGATGTTTACATCTTGCGCACATTAAAAGCAGTAGCGGGACAATTCTACCAGAGGTTGCTATTGAGAACGGATCAACTACATTCAAATTGTTTGAATTATCCAGTAAACTGGGAAACTTGCAAAGTCCACATTCTTCTTCAGCAATTTGAGGTCATTAATTATCATTTATTTGTCATTTCCTTCACTAATTGCAGTTAAACAACCTGTTCAGCTGTTTACATAGCATGTCGGAAGACGGCATGTCGAAAGATGGCAAGTCAAAAGATGTCGCCTATGCACTGGACAAACTATTTTCCCAGACTCTCCACAAACCCCGTGAGAATGACAATGTTAAATTATAGTGGAAACCCACCTTACAACACCTTGTTAATGGGGTCACCTTGTTATAAATAATTATGGCCACTGTTTTTTTTTTTTTTCGCCTAGCAAAATACCCCTGCACTTTTTTGTAAGAAAACCCATTAATGCGGCCACACTGTTAAACTTAATACGGCCAAAAGCCACATTCTAAAATCCCAACCTGTATAATCCTTTATTAATTTATCCTATTAATAAAGACACTCAGGCCAGTTATGGTCATCTTTCCATGGTTAATATTGTATGCACTGATAGAAGGTTCTTTTTTTAATTATATCTGCATTCCAGATGCTCATTAAGAACAGTTGTTTAGAAGGCAGGCCGAAGTGGAGTTGTGATATTTCTGTCAAGATGCCACTTAAATTTGACATAAAAAGGCTACCCGTTAATACCACCAAATTTTCATGGCCTATTAGAGACCCTATTAACAGGGTTCAACCGTAGTCAAGTTACAGCTAGCTGTACATGTACATCAGATTGCAACAATGAATGCAATGTAAGAATCCGATCCTCTTATAAAAAATAACAACATAGTCAAACCTCCAATTCCAGTCCACACCATCTGAAAATGTCACACTGGTATTGCTCAATTGATGCTTGGATGATCACACCACCCATCCTGTCACTCAGGCTCACAGTCTGATAAGCTGTCCAAACAAAGACCAAAAGAAAAAAAAAGGTAAAAAAAAACTTATAGCAAATGTAAGCAACCATAATTTACTAATTCTGACAAAAATGTATACTTACAAAATTAACCGGTAACTAAAATCCTTAAAACAATTTACTCCACTCTGAAGAATATACAGGCTGTAGGCCCAAAAAGGAAAACAATAAGGCTGCCGATACTACTGATAAACTGTGTTGAGAGAGATTCACCTCATTCAAATGTTTTTCAGTCTTGCAGTTGTTAATGCTGTTTAGAGCTACAATGAGCAACAAGTGTTGAGACCCTTTGAAATAACATTTGATTTTTGAGCGTCTTGGAATCACTCCCCCCTATCCCCAACAATGTTGATTTTTCATTTCTAAGACTGCACAGACCACAGCACCTACACAACATTGACTTGGCGACCAGGAGTATCAGAGAACTAATGCTAGGTGCAAATAAAATAGAATAAGACATTCAATATCCCAAACCATCAAAGCATCTAAAAGTGTCACAACTACTTTTGTCACTTATTGTAGCTTACTATTTAGATCTTTTTTGTCTGACAGGTTAATGAGGACAGAAAATAACTTAGAACAGATGGACACAGGGATTGCATATTGTAAGTAGTATAGTTTGAATCCTTAGTATTACAAGATAAAGACAGTTGAAAGGAAGCAAAATACATACATAATGCTCGTCTAAGGTTATCATCTTCCTTGTATTTAACAAACATCATCTTCACAGAGCTTGTCATATCAACAAATTCTGCCAGCTCACGATCACTGGTTGACCACATAACAGTCAGTGATGTAAAGTTATCAAATAATCGTCCAAGAGAATCACGCAGGTGAAGCACAAGGTTCAACTGCTGATTATTTCGAACATGGATCTAAACCCAACAACAAATCAATGAAAAAAAAAAAAGATTTAAGCTCTGGAATGGTTTAAAGAAGTCACTCAAGAAAAACGTATTTTTTTATAAACAATAACTAAAACCTTGCACTAAGCTTAGCCTCTCATTGAAGTTTCAGCCTCTAAAGTGCAGGTTTTCCTTATGAAATTCGTCTCCAAAGCAGCCCAAAATTTAACATCATTGCCGCCATTTTGAACGGTACTCATCAGCCAGGCTGCATTTTTGTGACATCATTATGTCCAAGTGATTTTGTCCGTGGTTTTCGAAAACCCTTAACTGCCACTCTAGGTTATGTCTGCTCTTGAGCCTTATTATTTTGAGCTAAAGGTGCTCCAAACCCCAAAAATGATGTCAGTGAAGACAGTGAAGAGAGTGAAGTAGATAATCGCTTGGAGAAAATACATTTTGCTGACCTTGTGAAGGATGCCAAGTCAGTTGCAGGTTTTCCGCTTCTCGCCACAATTCAAGTTGGACAGAATGACGCCACATAAACAAAGCCTTGCTGCCAAGTGCAGTTTCAAAATGGTGGCCAACAAAGTCGAATTTTAGGCTTCTTTTGAGACTAATTTTTACAGGATAGCAGGCACTTTAGAGGCTTAAACTTTGATGAGTGGGAAACCCAGTGTTTACTTGCTATAGGTGGAGAGACAAAATAGCAAGCTCTTTTGGAGTGACCTTCTCCTTTAAGCAAAGTCTGTGTGAGCCCAGTAACAGGCATAAGGTCAGTGATTGTAGCCTAACATTGTATTGAGTACATGTATTTGAACATCAGGCCACTACACCAAGAAACCCATTAACAACACTCACTTTCACTCACACATGGCTTTTTCGCTGTATAGACATGCAAAGAAGTTTGTGTCTAATAGCCTGGCACTACATGTACAGTGTAGTGGATTTTGCTGTCCTGCTAGTTGATTCTGCCCTTTGCTTGTCTGATTTATTAATTAGTATTTAGCATGGACTGTTTATTACTAGTTTATTATTACCTGATGATTTTTAACCGCATATAAAGAAATGTTAAATAAATAAATAAATAAATAAACAGGCAAGTGTAGTTTATTGGGAAAAATCTTGTGAGGAAAGTCAAATCATAGAAGGACTGTAAATGATCTAACTATTTTATTAGTTTCATTTTAACTTAGTTAATTCACTAAAGTAAGAAGGGCTAACCTTTTGTGAACAAATTTCCACTACTACACTATTTTCACACCTTGCCTGAAGGGCAAACTCAAATATTGGTTTTATTGTATATATTTACCTCTTTGTTTGAGCTGACACAATTTTCAGGTGACAGTTGACGTCCATCCACTGTTGGAAGCTTAATATCAGGAACAATAGTCAATGATGCAGGATCCATGCATGCAAATCTAAAAAAAAAAAAAAACAAGGATTGGAAGCTACCTTTCATAATCAATTTATTACAAGAGTGACAAAGTGAAACTAACAGAGAGAGATCATTAACCCATTGACACCTATGGATTTTTGACAAAAATGCATTTTTTTTGGACATTTTGGACATTTAGACATTTTTGGCATGGACATCAGCTAAATGAGCTCCAATCTAGCCAAAAAGGCATTTGCAAGGTGACAACATGCCTTTCTTTCTACTAGCATCAAGTTTTTTGACCTTTTTGCTTGGGCATGCATAGAAATGATGATCACAATCTATGTCACTGTCATAAAGTACTGTTGGCTTATTCAGAGTATATAAATTATGTGTATTTATATTGTAGGTATATAATATGTTGAATTATTCTCACATTGTGATTTGTTCTCATTATTTTATGACCTATTGGAGCACAGAGGCACATGTATGGATGATGTCTGTGACATTTTTTGTTTCTATATAATTATAATTCAAGAAGATTCCATGTTGCTATGCACAATCTATTCAGTAATACAATGAATATCACAGATGGAATCAGAATTAATTTTAATAAGAACAAAAACGTAGCAAACGAGCCATTAGGCGAATGTGTCACTGATGTTCTTGCACATTTTGATGCCATCTGTGATCTAAAGTACAGTGTGTATCACAACATGGAATCTATTCATTAAGTAGTGTGCGGAGAGGCTGCACATTGATTATTTTAGCTCACCTGATTGATACAGAGGAACTTGCAGGGTATGGATTCTTTTGTGATGGTTTGTTTCCAACCTTGACATTCAGGACCTTAACAAAAAAAAGTTAATGAAATGTAAAACACGAGTTTATTCATTTTTGCTCTTCCAACATAAATCCCTCACCAAATGACAATTAAATAATCTATTAACAGGGCTTGGCTAAATCTTTGTACATCTGTCCATGAACCATAATTTAAACAATCTATGGTTTAAAGCTTCAGAAAATTGATATCAATCAAGAATCACAAAAGAGTATTTTTTGCATGCTCAAAAAACTGCGATGACCAGATGTCTTGATTCTTGGCGGGAAAAATGAGGAAGATGGGCTCTGGCAAAAAGAACATTCCTTGTTGTGAAGCCACTGTATGTTGTCATTAAACCATGCAGGTCTTTTTGGCGTAAGGCTAATCTTCTCACCTGTTCACCATGTTTTCGACAAATGACACTGAAATAGTGAAAAGACCCACTGTGGTCCACTGCAAGAAAACAGGCAGTGCTCTCAGCACAAACAGTTTTCATATGGCAAAATAATTCACTTAACAATTGTTTACTGTACTGTACAATATTACTTACTAGCCACATGTAACTGAACACAAAATATATATTACTCCAACTTGTCAAACCTGAATACTGGTAAAGGAAAAATTACAGAATGTAATGTTACAACTTACATGATTGTAAATCCCAGCAATTTGACCAGAAGATCACACAAGACAAGACTTTCGTTTATTATAAAATTATAATATTATAATCAAAAATGTCTGAGGTTATCTTTATCAAGGATGTTCCTTATAAGTACCACAAAAAAGTATACTATGTGAAGCATTACTGGTTAACCATATATAACAGTAAGAATTCTTAAGAGGCACTCTGTGCTACGTATGGACAGCATAGCTTCAAAGACAACACTCAAATTGTGGTACATACTATAGGAAAAGAAATCAATGTGTACATTTTTTTTTGAATTCATAATATTTCACTTACCAGGGTAATCTGCAGTATGATGATAATCAATGGAAACATCATCAGCTCTCAATGGATCTGGAATTACTGTCAAACAATGGACAAATTGAAGGTTAGTTTAACGTTACAGTATACCTTCAGGGGTGTCTCGCGCGCAAGCGATGTAGCGCGTGCAGTTTAAGCTGTAGATAACTAAACCCCTATATCAAATTAAAGCCTATGGAGCTGGCTATCAAACTATACCAACAATTTTGAAAGAAAATGAATTGTCGAATTTTTCACGACCACTAAATGCGAGCGCCCGAATCACCTTTCGAAAGCTACAAGTCAAAGCGAATTTC
>Ga0126339_10002061_pt1 | contig 14208 bp, 5 predicted proteins | sample OrbTmetagenome_2_FD_92532 | JGI IMG/M metagenome (GOLD analysis project Ga0126339, IMG submission 92532) | Coral microbial communities from Petempiche,Puerto Morelos, Mexico - Orbicella T R C metagenome | ecosystem: Host-associated > Invertebrates > Cnidaria > Coral | place: Petempiche,Puerto... | reverse complement strand
GGTTGCTCCCCCTATTTTTTGCGTTCTGTTTTTGTTTTTTTTTTGGTTGGTTTTTGTCCTTTTTTTTTTTTTTTCTCTCTTTTCGGTTTTTTTCCCTTTCTCCCCCCCCCCCCCCCTTTTCAGCATTTTTTAAATTTTTTTTCCACTGAGCCATCTGGCTTGAGTGTGATGGGTGCCTATAGGGTGCCTGGCATGGGGGGCTCATGGCTTGGTTGCGGGTCAGACAGGCCAGTCAGGTTGTAGCCCCCGGGCTTCATAGGTACCTTCCCTCCACTAGCGACTTGGGCGTTAATGTATGGTTGAATTGACAATAATGGTACAGTCAAACCCCTATTAAGTGGCCACCCTTGGGGAAATGGGAGGTGGCCACTTAATAGGGGTTGGTCGCTTGATAGAGGTTGGTGTACCTTAAATATTTTTCCCCATTGGGTTAATTTCATAGTGAACATGGAGTCACTTCAAGACAATCATGATAAACGTGTGTTTCAATGTTTTTATCACGACCTCTCTGTGGAATGAGTTGCAGCCTGCACTCAAACTAAGCCCATCCGTGACGGATTTCAGGCGCTCACTCAGGCAAAAGCTTCTTAATGACTGCTTTATTTAATTTTATTAACCTTTATCTTCTTTTATCATTGTCATGTTCTTAGTTTTTAATTTTGTAATGTAAAATTGACTCTGAAAAGCCCCATGGGGACAAGCCAATAAAGTATGTATATGTATGTATGTAACTATATTGTACAGCACTTCCTTCCTCCTTTTGTCTTTTTGAAAAGAATGACTATTACATGATAATTTGTACATTGAGTTTAACATTGAGTTTTTGCTTACAGGCAAAAGAGAATATGTGCAGCAAAAATAATATTATATTATATTGATATCTTAGATATATGGCACTGTTTATGTAGATGAAAAGACCTGAAAACTTGCCAACAAATGGAGGCCTGACAGCTCTACCTCCTCACCCTCCAAAACTACAACATTTGACACTACAACTACATTAGACCAAAAAAACAATGAAACACATGAATTACAAAAGAGAATTACCTCCATTGCAGTTCTTCTCTTCCTCATCTTTTCTCTCAAAGCCCTACATGAAGGTGAAAAAAAAAAACCACTAAGGAACAGAAAGCAAAAACTAGTGGTGGCGAATGGTCCTTCAAAAACCACGGGTCTCGCAAAAATTTTTGTCGAATTTCAGAGGTCTTGCAGACTCTTTTTTAGCCATTTTCTGAATCTTGCACTCTCAATTTTTTGAAAGACTAATCAGGTCTTGAAGTCCCGATTAATTTTTTTTTTCCATAACTACATGTAAGGTCTCAACGTCTTAGAATCTGAATGTCTTGCTCTTGCATTTAACGCAGTTTGAAGTCTTGGGTCTAGCAATTATAAAAAGTCAAAAAGGCTCAGGCTCACAAAGAAAAACACCGCATTCTTTTTTTTTTTTTTGCATGTTTATGGACCTCGACTTTGTCTTGCCATAAACACACAAAAACAGAACTTGGCCAATATCTAGCCATCTTGACCTCACACTTGGTCAATAATGCATAGAGTATATCATTCATTTCTAGTAGTTTTAGCTTTACCATGTCCAAAAATGTCCTGTGAAACAGCAAAAAATAGCAGGGGTTTCATTAAGAACTGGGCAGCAGGCAAATCAACTGGCTGTGCATGTGAACAGAGCTTTGCAAAGCTGCTTCATCAATATTCTACATAGTACTGCCGCTGACTCATGCTGTTACTGTGACGTGTTGATTATCTGCCCAGATGTGGTATCCTACAAGTACATGTTGATGAACATGTACATATAATATACATGTACATACCAGTTGTGCAACACTGTTGGGTTGTATACCATGAAATATCCTACAAGTCACATGTATTTTCTTTGTATATACACGAGCCTTTAGGCAAGTGTGTATACCAAGAAAATATAAGTGACAAGCAGGATTTTCCATAGTATACCATGAGAGAGCATAGCACAACTAGTTTTATACCATGCCATAGAAAAGACAGTAGCCAACACAATCAATGTGAGATACATGCAGTGTATGATTGGAAGGTTGGATTTCATACCGTCGACTATACAATGGCTTTCCTTTATTCTGATTGGCTGTATTTTCTATATTACGTGTATATGGCATGGTATATAGTTCAGTGCACACATGCATACAAATGTAATAATTTATGATCTCGGCAAATAGACAAGGTGCACTAATCAGGTGTTAGAGTAACTTACCTGTCTGTGCTGTCCATGATGCTTTCCTGGGGTGTTATTTGTTGGACGCAAGTTTCGGTACTTATTGTTAAGGGTAAAGACTTAGAAAAAGTTGACACACAAGTACAAATGCAACTCAGGTCAAGCAGCAGCCAGAAACTTTCTACTAAACAGCTGTACTAAAGAAACACTTGAAGGCATATCACAGCTTTCCTACAGTCTTAAAACACCACGAAGCACTGCTCTCTTGCCCATCCTCTGCCATTTCTGAGTTAGTTTGCAAGATCCACTCCAGTGTCATCCGTATTGTAGCACCAAAACTTTTACACTTGGACGTAAAATGGCGTACTTTTCAGCATCCCATAGCAGTTTCCAGCGTGTTTATCACTCATGACACCTTTTATATCCTCAAGTGAAAGGTCTCTGGTATTTTTGATAAACTTGAATTGTCTTAAAGAGAAAGATAACCTTGAAAACTACAACAGGAACCAAGAAACTTCCCCAAAACAGTAACACAACAAATGCTTCCAGGTATTTGCGGGGATATCAACTAGATCCCAGTCTTTCCGTGTAACAAGTTTTCCCAGAGGCCTTCACGACTGACAACCGGCCTTCCGTGTAGTTTTCTAATGTTCGTAATTTTTGTTGCCACCATACCAAAGACTATAGCATCAATCTGTACTTAACTGAGAAAGCTAACTTCATTGACCTTTAGGGTAGCCGTAAATCTGGTTTGCGTAATCTTCTAAAGCCAAGTCAAGGTCACATTTTACGCTTATTGTTTACCATTGTTTACAGTCGACATCGTGAGTCATCAAACTTTTCTCCAAAGGATCAGCAAAGTATCTCGAAATTATGGTACGTCTGATCTGAATAATATACTAGCATAATAGGCCTGTTTTTCACTGTAGTGGTATGCTTAAACATAGACAAATTAGATAGATTATGTCCACGAACGTTGTCTAAAGCCAACCCGGCGACATGTAATAATATACATAGGTAGCTGCGCTGTACGCAATGATTGAATGAAATCATACCCTGGGGTTGTGATACATCACTTGTTGTGGTTAAGTTTCCACTACGTGCATCTACAGATGGCGTTAAATTGCAGAAATGCCCCCAAGTACTTTGATAATTTTTTGCCAGTAGAATAACGAGGAAAAACAAAACAAACCAGCTACAACAACAAACGACATTTCGACTTATACTCAGTTCTTATTTACCGAGCAAGAGGTCTGTATCTGTGATCATATGTGGGTTATTGACCCATAGTTAGGAAGAATAAGGGTATTTTTAGGTACGTCCACAGTAGCCATAAGGTTGTCACTATTTCACTTACATGTAGGTTAACAAATGAAGTACATTTATGCATCATGTACATGTAAGCATGAGATCAAGATGGCTGGACCTTGGCTTAGTTCCTTCTTAGTTCTGGTCCAAGACGTTGCCATAGTCCATAAACATGGATAAAGAGAACAAGGCCAATATCCAGTTTTTGACCAAACTAGCTTGCTCAATAATGGATTTAAGGCATAAAAAACACCATGCCCTTGAGTTTTAGGAAACAGTGGTTAATCCCATGCTGGCAAGGTAGAGCCATCTTGCCTTCTCAGGTTGCTGCATGTCAGTAGTCACAGTGCAACATTTGGTTCATCTAGGCCATTCACAGAGCTATATATAGTTACATGTAAATGGAATTTAACATAGCTAACGACTAGGAGCTAGTCTGGTCAGTAGAGTTTTTGTAGGCATTTGTTACCGTCTTCGCCATCTGTTAGCATTTGTTAAGCATTTGTTGCGTTCTGTAGCGTTTGCAGCAGTCATATGGTTGTGAGAGCCCTGGGGCTGACATTGTTCAGCGGTATTCTTGGTTAGTGCGTGCGTTGTCGTCCCATGTGCTTGCAGTGTGTTCGTTCCCCTTGTAGCGTGGCGTTATCAGTGGAATTATAGTATTTTAGCGGTTCTCGGCGTTCCCCCCCCCTTCTCCCCCCCCCCCCCCCCTTTTTCAGCATTTTTTTTTCCACTGAGCTATCTGGCTCGAGTGTGACGGGTGCCTGTAGGGAGCCTGGCGCGGGGGGCTCGTGGCTTGGTTGCGGGTTGGGCAGGTCAGTCAGGTGTTCTAGTGCCTTGGAATGTGACTGCGGTTGCAGCCCCCAGGCTTCGTAGGCACCTTCCCTCCAAAAGCGACTTGGGCATTAACCATCATGATGTAATAATATACACCTAATTACTAGGACTTCATGAGGGATACAATTAGTTTTAATTTTCTTTCCCAAGAATTTTGATGTTTCTCAAGAGGAGAACTAACTAACTGTTTCCCAAGGGACCAGTAATTTAGTGTTTTGTTATATAGCTAGAATTAAGTGTAAAGTTAAAAGGCAAGAAGAATTCAAAGTTCTCTAGTTTCTGGTTAGTGGGAGAGCAGGATTTAATTGCGAAGTTGTAGCCTGCCAGGTGCCATTTACATGTAGATTTAACCATTACCACATGACCATGAATCAACCAGTAAGAGAGCAAGATATATTCAGTTAAACTCCAGCTATATAACAAGAGAGATTATTACATGACTAAAGATTATACCAGAAGTATTTTCTGTCTTGTATCACATTTTTGTGCATTTATCGATATCATTTCAGTATCAGCAAAAGAAGACAGAGGAAGTGGACAGTGGGTCTGACTGGGACAGTCTTCCTGGGGATGTACCAGAGCCTTCATCTAGCCCTGATATCACTCCACGACACCAACCAGCACCTCCGCCAGATTCTCCCAAGGGTCATGTACCTCAGAAGAGACCTCAAATCAAGACACAGGCAGTAATAGCAACTCCAGAGAAAACATCTGTGACCAATTCACCAGCAACACAGTCTAGAACCAAACAAGGAACCCCCTCGTCTCATAGGCCTAGTCAGCTGTATGGCAAATCTGGGATAACTAACTTTGTTGATCAAAGTATTATTAGTGGAACAACATTTAGTGACAGTGGTTTGGAGAACCGACAGAACAAGGAACTTAACCCTGATATCAATGAAAACAGATTAAAGCAGGGCAGTCAAGGTAGAAGAGAGGATGGAATCCACATTGAAATGAATGAGGTTGATTATCATCAACGTGATCCACCATTCACTGATTTTCAAGGTATGCAAACCTTTGTTAACCTCACTTTCTCACATAACGTTTCTCAGTAGAAACATACACTGCATGTTTATGAGAATTTCCATCAGCAGGAATACATGTACTAATGAGTTGATTAGAAACCAATGCCTTTTTCATTTTAAGATTGCCTTTCATTGTTCACTGTTGCACATTTCTTTTGCTTTTTCTTTGTAAATCAAACATTTATCTTTCTGAAGTCTACTTGGCATAGTTTACTTTCTTGTAACTTTTTAGAATTTTGTCATTATTTTCTTAGAATCTTTAGAAGTCTGGCACAAATTGTTTCTGTTGAGAGTGCAATCCATAACATCCTCTATTTACTCTGAACTGTAAATACAAACAATTACAATACATGGCTATGCAGCTCTTGTTTTTTTATTGCATAAACAGCCACCCTTTCAAAGCAAGACACTGCAAAACATGTGCAGAGTGAAAAACCCAAGGGAGGTAAAGTGAAGTCATCATATTTGGCTGTCAAGGAAACACGTAATGGAAATCATTCATGGGATTCAGACAGTGACCGAGAAGAAGAACCTGTGTCACACAGCAGACAGCAGTTAACACCTCGTCAGAAGAGTAATTCTAAGATGGCCAATCATGAAGAGAAAAACACAGAGCATGAAGCAGTTACAGAGGTTAATGACAAAACCCTCAGCTTACAAACATGCTGTGTGCCTTTGAACACTGAGAAGCACATTGCTGGGTTCGTAGTTGCTGTGACAACAACTTGATATTATTTACCCTCATGTCAGCATCGGGTGTCAGCAATCTGAGATTTTATGTTGAGCTAAACATTTATAAGTGAAGATGTACTTGTACACTGTAGGTTGACTTTTGTAGTACAATTTTTGTATTGGCCAAGAAGACTGATGTACATGTAGCCTGTTGGTTACAGTATTTGCTAGTTGACAGTTTGCTGACAGTTGACCGGCAGTTTCTTTGGTGAGCTCTTCTTCAGAGTTACAGGGTACCCATGTTTTGTTCTCAAGATTCTCTAAGATTTTACACTCTCTGCAGCTGGAGGTGCATGTGCTCTCTAGAGAGTAGTTGCTGACATTGCCGATTGCTTAGTTTTTGCATGGCTGTTGCCAAGCGCATGGACTTCATGTACTGCATATTATTTTATAGTTTGCATGTTTCTGGGCTGCTTTGTAAGCACTGGCCTGATAGTATCTTGGAGCACTAAACTCTTAGGCAGACTTTATTTTACCTGCTTGTACATGTATCTTATTCAAACAGCTTACAATAATTCATTAGTGTGGCTACATGTATTAACAAAATAATGTACCTTCCTTTGTTTAATTTTCTGTAGGTGCTCATACATGTATCGTTTTGACCATGGTCACAACCACTACTTAGATGTTAGACCTGAATGGAGGGAAGCATACATGAAGAGAGTTGCAGACAGGTACAATCTTTTGTGAAAAAAAAACGTTTTCTGAATAAAATTGCTTGCTAATATAATACATATATCATTATATAGACACAGGATTTACTGAAAAATACACCACTTGCAAAATGCATGCAAAAGTACTACAGGGATCTAAGAGGCATATTTTTCGTATCCTCACTAGTGATGATGTCATTTCCTGCTTTTTCATGGCTTTTTGTGCAAACAGTCTTTTTTTTTCTGTATGATAAAAAGAAAATGACACTGTGGCTTGAAGACATGAATTTTATTTTCTTGTGTTAAAACAATATTTTACTCACTTGCCGTGCTCATTCATAAAAAATATTGTTTCTACCACTGAAATAAAATCCACATGTCTTTATGCTGCTGTGCAACATCCTCTATTTAATGGCTGTACAGATGACATTTAGACATCTAACAATTTTATTTTGTTTCTTCAGGTCCGAAAAATGGCTTCATTACTTTTGGCAGGAATTTTTCAGTACAGTTCGAATCATCACTGACTTTGCCTTCATCTTTGTTTTGGAGCTTCTTAGGTTTATTTTCCACTACGTCCTGCTTCGTCTCCTTGGAGGAATCATTCTTGTGATCGGAGATCATTTCTTGAAGCCATACTTAGCATTGCTTTTCAACAGTGTCATCCAACCTTCCTTCATTTTCACAAGGAATGTTTTGACTGGTGTTAGAAATCTCTTACAACCTCTGATGGACATCAGCAATACCTTCATTGCTCAGTTGGGTACCTTACTAAGATCATTTAGGCTGTTTGAACTGAACTGGAAGCCTGTATATGAAAGAGGGCAAAAGCATGATGTTCATGTCCTGTAGTTTTAAAATGAGCCAAGCCTGATTTTGATGTGACAGTGAAATCCACCAAGAGTAGTTCTATTGTGCAGCTGGGGATTCTCACTGTTGGTCAGCTTTCATGAAGTTTTTGAATTTGTTGTTTATATGGATGTTGGATGTACATAACTTATTGTGTACAGCAGACAGCAGGTTATATATTTGCTGTTAATTATTTTTGAGAGAATAGCTTGATTTAGTGTTTTAAAATATTAATATAATTATGTTGAGAAGGAAGTCAGTTGCAGCACCAAGGAGATAGTTGCCAAAATTGATATGCAGCAGAGTTTTGTTTTGATGAATGATGTAACTTCTCATTTTTCACCATGCAGCTGATTCCAAAGATTAACTATCCTATTCTATTTACACCAAAGATTTAACTTGAACCTTAACGGCGCATTTATTGAGACGTAACCAAGCACAAATGATGCATTGTCATCTTGCTAGATGCTACATGTACATGTACATAGCGACGCATAAAATTCCGATAATAAACCCTTAACTGTTGAAACACGTGACCAGCTTGATAAGATCTTATAAGGCCCCTACACACGAGGAAACCTAGCTGTAGAAACTTATTCTTGGATGTATGGAACCAAAATATTAGAAAAAAAATTCAGAGACATTTCTTTTAGGAAGCAAAATTTGCTTTCGCGACAAATGGTGCTCCTACACGAGTGTAAACGGCGAGGAAACACCAATTCCTATGAAACAAAGCTCCACAACATTGTTATCTCCTTTGTTGAGCCTTTACTTTACGATGAACTATCCTAATAAAAAGAGCACACCAATTTTTGTTGCGGAAACGGTTGTTTAAAAGTGTAGAGTCAGCATATGCGGTCAGAGAGTAAATAGCACTCGCATTAGACGGAAATAAGAGAAGATAAAGCAACCTATCGTTACGGAAATTATATTTTATTAAACTAATTTATGAGCCCGCTTTAAATAATGTGCATCCAATTGTACAGTACACAGTTTATGTTTTTATCATGTTTACGATAACTGCAGAAATTCTCGCGTACTCATTGGCTAATTTTTAGTCAATAAGCGGACAGACGGATGAATTTATAATTTATGCGATGTGTCAACGAGCGAGAGCGGACAATTTGGCAATTTGTTATCGTAAAAAACAAATTAATGTCAGTTTTTAATGCGTCTGCCCTGTTACTGAAAATGAATTTCGTCATAACATCGTCAAAGTAGTCTGCGGATCCATTCGGGTATCGCCTCGTGGATCCACAGCTACTTTAACAATGTTATGACGAAATTCATAATCAATAACAGGACAGACGCATGAAAAACTGACGTCAATTTGTTAAGCAAACACTACCCAGGCCACTCGGCAAAAAACGTGTCCCATCAGCCCACTTAGCTTGAACTCGCACCTCCTTACAGGGTGATAAAGGCTTGCGAGCCTGACACACTTTACAAATAAAATTTCATATGAGAAAATTAAGACGGATTCCGCTCCAAGTTCGAGCAATGAGTGCAAAAATTATATACTAAAAATCTACTCGTAGCACGGTAGCTTTTGGAATACTATTTAAAACAACTCGCTTTAGTTCATTTCTCTAAGTGATCCCGCAATGAAATTCTCAAACATTCTCGAGAAAGTTAACATCAAACCCCGTAAGAATGATTAAAGGGTGTGTTACTGTGTTTTTAACTAACGGGAAACGTCTGTTTTAATCGAACTATGGATAACTTCAAGTTCAGTTTTCACTCACGGGGTCAGCTAGCCACACCTGTTGGTCAACCTATTCACACGTGAATCGTCACAGGCAAAGAATTTTGTCCACCATGTTTATCACAGTCAAAGAGAAGGTCAAGGACCCTGCAGAGACTAATTCATCTGAAAAAATTAATTTACCCCCTTTATGTGCCCTCCACGAAAAGTTCCGTGATCCAGCAGCTGTCCTCTATACGAGAGAGGTAATACAGAAGCTGTGCTACAATAGGAATTTTCTGCATTTTAGCTGTAAAATCAGTCATTTTCAGAGTGATAAACGTGGCGCGAATACGTACTCTTATGACGAAAACGCGAAACACCAACACCGCATAATTTCTGCAAAATTTGATTTCGTCGGTCTGTAGACGATCAAATATAAAGGATGATACTGAAACTGAGCAGGTCAGATAAGAATTTTTCGTACATACAGTAATACTTTATGTATTCAACATGTGCACTTTGCCTTCCAAAGTATGCGTCTGGTAGAAGGTTTGCCACAGTAAAATGCAAAAATTCACGAGTGGCTAATTTGTTTCGACATGTATACTGTAGACATTGTGGTTGAAAGTTACATAAACAGAATTACCAAACAAATCATTTATTACAAAAGTTGTTATCATTTACAGTTCAAGTGATGTCCAAAGTAGTTTCCCATCTGCTTGGTTAAGTGTATGTTTTAAACAATAAGCACGTTCATAGCTCCCTTCATCCCACACATTACGTCAAACCCTTAGTGACCAGCATCTAATTTAACTTAGCATTTCAAAAGAAAGTTACACACATGCTGGTCATGAGCATAAAGCTCTCATGATGAATTTACAAATTCTCCTACTACATGTATAAGAAACGTATGGACACAAGTAAAGAGAATTTGCATGTTGTCATCATTAACGGATTTGAAAATAGTCAATACCCCCCAGGTAGAGGAAAGATCCAATAATGCGGATTCGAAACAGTATTCAAATTCTAGTACCTAGCTTTCTCACAAGTCTTTAGCGCAGCAGTCATAACTATAAGAAAACCTATATATCTGTCAACCACGGAGAAAACAAAATGCACTGAGCCATCAAGAATTACTGGTCAAATAGCTCACTTTGCCAGAAAGTACTGACAAATAGTTACAGGTTAAATATGGACAAACTTCCTTAACTGAAGAACACGTTCAGCTCACTTACATGACTTACAAAGGATAACTCCTGCTTACGATGCAGAACCTATAGCCCAGCACATTTTAATAGCGAATCCGGTAAATGTGTCTAACTTACTGGAGGTTTACCTAGTATAAATCTGACGGCTTGTTCGTGAAGAAAGGCATCGACAGTCTTTGAAAGAGGTAACACTGCGCTTTCAGACATTCTAAGTATAACTACTGCGACAAAGACTTGTATACAAGCGGTGTTTGCATTGTGCTTGGAAGAACGAATGTGAAATCTTTAAATAACTGATATACAAATATTGCAAATAATTCAATGTTTCTATGTGAAAGATATTCAGGAAAAACGTCCATCAAACCCCATCCAAGGGTATTCCTAGACATCAACACAAATTAAGCTTAAGAGCTGGTCAGTGATTATTTGCTTCCTGTAATTCTATTTCTTATAGGAAAAGGAATAGACATGATTTGTGGCCCTTCACTGAATCCACCAATCAAGTCAGGGCGGTGTAAAGCAACCCCTTTTCCTTCCCTCCCAATTGCTAAAATTCAAACTGACATGATGACGAAGTTTAGAAGACGCCAAAAACATACATGTCACTGACGCGCTAACTTCGGTGTAGAATTTAACTTCTATTTATGAAAAAATTTCCTTTTACGAGTTATGAGTTCTGCAAAAATACTTTTACTTTCATGGCATTTCTTTATAACCTCTTCGCCACAATACACTTTTCCATCTGCTACCAAAATTTAAAATTGGAAATTATTCATTCCTTTACTTTGTAAGAGGATGGAGCTACAATGCTTTGCCTCTATATAGAGCGCTTTTGTCCCTGGCGTTGTTCCCAATCAAAAGGACATTTTTGTATTAGAAAGGACCTATATTCGAAAGGAGAATATCGATATGGTCGCCCTGACCTTATGCGACAACGCCCTATCAACAGCGCAAACGTTCGAAACTAGTGTTAACTCAAGGTTAACTGCTCGCTTTAGTTTCCTGTAATCAATCATATCACTCACAACACAAAATAACCACATAAGGCCTAGGTACACTAAATCTAACACCGCGCTTTTCACAACACACTAAACACCACGCTACACCACACGCATCACGGTAGTCGAAAACAGTGTCAAGATTTTAGAAGCCCACTTTAAAGATCAGAAGATTGGGTTGGACCGATCGAAACACCAAGCTCAACACGAGGGAGGGCATCTCAAAATATGGAGAGATCAGTCAGGCTGGTAGGACGACCTTTCCGGAGAGCAGGTGATCCCTTTTCGGTTAAGGTCAAGATTACGGTTTCTTAATTTGTTTTGCAGTCCTTCAGCGTTTTAAAAGTGGACAGACTGAGCGTCACACAGGCTCTCATTGATCTTTACCAGGACCATTGTAGAGGCGCCGAGTGCGTTATGGTTCACTATTGGGTCTAATAAGGCGCATGCGTCTTCGAAGATGGGTGTCATCCGACTGCAAAGAAAAACAATCATGATGTAAGTACCAAGCGCTCTTGCTATCCACACAATACCTTGCGTAGCTTAATATATAAAAGCCGAGATAAACTAGTAGCACTACAAAGGAGTGCGTATTAAAAAATAATAAAAAAAAGAAAACAGAACACGGAAAGTAAGTTTGTGATGTAGCGTGATCAGACAAAACGATCAAATCAGAAGTAAAACAACAAAAAAGGGCCAAGGGCCCCACAATCTCCTGTTTTCTTTACAAACATCAACCGAGGGTTTTGCTGTACGCTCTCCCTAGATGGCTTAACTCAATTAGAATTTTGGGATCCGTTTCAGTCCTGCTGCACATTAAAGGATTGTTAAACTGAAATTCTCTGATGGCACTAACAAAAAAATGCAATTTTGACAAAAATGGCTTAAATGTTTCGCTACATGTTCATAACTTCTTGGTTAAGCAAAACAACCATTAGATCGATCAATTACGTGACCGTAATGGTGTATGGTATATTCCCCCAGGGGTTGAACCTCCAAGGAAAGAGATAAAACTCTACAACGGATTCCCACCTTCCCCTCAAGCTTATTCCTACGGGCTTCCCCTTAGAAATTGGGAGGGGCGGGAATTTCCTGTGTCATTGTATAAGAATAATTGAGATCCTTTTCATAAATGGCTGTCAATTTTAAATTATTTTGTAAGTATTAAAATTAGACTGACTAAGCCCGTTTTTGAGTTGATAATTCAAAAGCATTTTTACTCTCAAACGAGTTTTAAATGTATACAAAACAATGTTAAATTTGCAGCCATTTATAAAAAGGGTCTACGGCACCATCAAAATTTGTAACTGAAGGTTTAGGCACAACAAGGAAGCTTACGTCATATCCGGCTTCTTCGCGTCGAATTACCGCTTGCGCTTGCGCCTTGAGAGCCAGTAAATCTTCGTGTTCTGAGAGAGAGCCTGTTCTTGGTCTTACTCGAACAAGGCTCACGTCTTCTTCGTCTTCGTCATCTTCCTCGGAGGCCGAGTACCTGTGCCGACCATCTGGGGCACTGGAACCTAGCAGTTCATCCGAGGAGGTGTATGGTAACCAGTCGTGAGGGTATGGAGGTTCAATCCGAGATATCTGCTCCGCCAGATTAGTGAAGGTAGTATTATTCGTCAACTTTGAAAAAAAAGAAAAGAGAAAAGGGTTAAAAGAATGCATGCAACCATCAACCATGCTATCTGATAAAGGAATTAAGCACTCGAAATTAAGTGAGACGCTGCATGCGCGCTCATCAAAGACAATAAACATAGAAACCGAATGGATGTTTCAAGGAAAAGAAGGTACAAAGCCTAACGAAAAGCACTGTATTGTGAAGTAACAAAAGTACGTAAGAAAGCACATGAAGCAGGTACGAGTCACACACCTCTAGGGATCTTTACAGGATGATAACTGTACAGAGTGCTGTTTCTAGCCTACGTATAGCCGTACCAACCTCCTCCGAGGAAAAACAAAGCGGGGGTAGTGGGTTTCGCTACACGTAGGCTACTTTGTTGCATAATTACATCAGTTTGGTCGATAACTAGAGCGGTTTTCAACAGAGTGTCGTAAAACCAAAACCAAACCAGTTACTTAACAAGAGGACTTCTCACTGGTCAATCTCAAACTGTAGTTAAACCAAAACCAAAACCAACGTAATTGTTTGATTACTTTCGACACTTAATTGAAAACCGCTCTAAAAACGAACACAAATTAGCGATTTCAAGCCATGTCGAGCAGGTTTTTAATACGTTCCTCTTTTCGTGTTCATTACCTTCCCAGGAGCTTGTCCTGAGGCGTACACGTGCGTCATGTGACCCCTAGACGGGTGTTCCCTGAAGATGTCGGGTAACTTGTTTCCTCTGACCCAGCCCTTGAAAACAGTCTTGCCGTGATGATAACCCACGTCCTGGAGGAAAACATCAGTGAAATGGACAGAAAAATTAAGCCGCTATAGAGACTGCAACAAACTTACTCCCCACAGTTCAATACGTAGTCAAGCAGAATACGACACGGATATCAAAATGATTGGTCTTGGTGTAAGACCTTTTAACTAACGTTATGATGATTTTTACAGAGAAATTACATGTTATTAGATAGTTTACCGCAAATCCTCGAATTAGCACCCGGGGCGCTTTTTTCAACTTTAGGAGAAGACGGGGAGCGCTTCTTCGAGGGGGGGGGGGTGTGGGGGGGTTGGGTTACACTTTTTGTCTCCACTG
>Ga0126339_10002060_pt1 | contig 14231 bp, 10 predicted proteins | sample OrbTmetagenome_2_FD_92532 | JGI IMG/M metagenome (GOLD analysis project Ga0126339, IMG submission 92532) | Coral microbial communities from Petempiche,Puerto Morelos, Mexico - Orbicella T R C metagenome | ecosystem: Host-associated > Invertebrates > Cnidaria > Coral | place: Petempiche,Puerto... | reverse complement strand
ATTATTATTATTATTATTATTATTATTATTATTATTATTATAATGATACGCAAAAGATTACTGGAGAAATATCCAAAAGGTTTGATGTTTCGTTTATGAAAAATGTATATTCCAAAAACGCCTGAAACGTGCGAAAAAAAAAAAAAACCAGGTTTTTCCCGATACAGTCGAAGTCTGACTTGTTAGATTCAAAAAGGATTCCTATCTTCCCAACTTTCAGGCAGATTTCCGGCTAGTTCTAAGACGAGTCTATTTCGGTTTAAATATGAAAATTATTTCCACGGGGACCGATAATCGAGATAAGACTTACTTCTCACTGCGCGACAAGATGCATATGTGTCATTGCGGTCTGAATTGATTGTCATATATCCTTATAATAACATCAACATGCAATAAGTCATAAAATATAGTGTTTTATCTTCTTTTCTGTTCAGTGAAAACTGTTATGTTGTACAACCTTACATCGAGTCAAGGAACACTATATTGCAAGAAGGCTTTTTTTGCCACCCAATAAAAAGCAAATGACATATCCTTGAACCTGGCTCATAGCCCAGGGATTAACAAGTTTGCTATCGTTTTAAATGGAAAATTTTATCTCAACACCAGACTCTGAAGAAAAACTGAAATACTTATCGGAGTGATAACATATTCAGTCGCCCAATAGTCTCTGAATATTGTTTTGCAAATTCTAAAAACTTCTCCTTGTATACAATCAATAACAATAAATTCATTCGCTCCGCGACCTTTTAATAATTATAATATCTTCTTCAAGTTTATGTTCTATAAGTCTTTTCATACAGCAAATTATATATAATACAATATAATCATATACAAATGTTTTACGCGGATCACTGCTCCAAAAGAGGTGAAATAATAAAAACATTCGCAAACAGTTGTTGAGAGTTCGACTATAAAATAATCTATATCAAGTTGTCTCCGATTTTCACTAATTTTGAACTAAAAGGTGTGGGTTTTAGCTTGGCCTTCAGTCAGCTGCCGACATCTTTTGTGATGTTTACTTTGATTAAGGTTGCGGCTTCAGAGCATCGGCTATATCATCAATCTCGATTGTTTTTATGAAAGTTTCTAATCAGACACGGAAATCCGGCTTGGAGGAAGAAACATTTTAATTGCATTGTTTGTAGCAATTCGAACATAAATGTGGAACTTTCCGCTGTAGGGATAAGCCAACCAATTGCAAAAAAGCCATTCAAATGCTGCCATGTTTTTTTGTGTGACAATCGCTCGGGGCGGACCGTCTTTTTCAGGCGTGTAAACGTATTTTAAGGAAAAAGCTTCAAAACTCTAAATCATTCCAACTCGTTTCGTTTAAACTGGGCCACAAACTTTAAGGGTTTCATCCACAAAGCGCTTTGGTGATACAGTGTAATACAACGAAAGTATTGCTCAATAGCTTTCATTTGAATGGTCATACACTAGGGTTTCATCCACAGGCTTAAATCAAGAACAACCTTGCACAAGATAATCAACTTGTAATGGCACACAAAAATTCTTTACAACACTGAGTTTTATGTGAATGGTCGGGCTTACTTAAAGATAAAAAACGCACTTGGAAAAGAGTTTTTACTCTAAGAGTGAAATAGTTAAATAAAGAACTTGTTATCACTCGGCGAGATTAACAGTTCTCTAGCGTCGATTTCTAACAGTGCTATAAACTCGTTTTTTCATTATTATCTATACAGAGATCATTAATTATATATTTATCTATTGTTTTTCCAAGTCGTTAATGAGCCGTTGCTACGCAATTAATGTCACAACAAAACCCACATGAACGTTTCCTTTCCTTCATTATAATCCTGAAGGATTAAAATCTATTTTTATTTCACAAAAAAGTGCCACCTCTTTAACAACTTCTAAGCCCAGTTGCGTTGTCACTTCATTAACTTTCAATGCAATATTGAGTAATGTCAGTGGCAGCTTATGGAATATGGGAACTTTTATTGGGAGTTCGCGTCACTATTGAGTTATTTAAAACAAAAAAGGTCTGAAAAAGTGATAAGTACAAGCAGAAAACCGTAGTGAGTCTATGCGACTTTTTATTTTACCTAAAAAAAGAGACCGGTAACAAGGTACATTTACCAAACGGAAAAAAAAAAAACTGTTTTCATCAGTTCTGAGCCAAACATGACAAACGTATTTTTATTCATTTCACGTATATAGAAAGCACCCACTTTAAATGCGGCAAAAGAGTTCCTCTGACTTCGTGAAAAAAACGTTTTATCGCATCGATAAGAGAAGTATTTACAATACAACGTTGGAAGCTGCATGTATGCAAGAAAGATTACAATCATCGTATCATTATACGCAAATACAAGTCGAGGTAAAATGAAAAGTTACAGTATCGCATATCTTGGTGATTTAGCTGAGGTCACATTGAACGTGATGTTTCTTCAGTTGCTTCCGTTTTATCTCAAAGAAAAAGTGTGGACTATACTAATATTTCAAAGCTCGATTTCAACGGAAAAATCGTTAAAAAAAAAAAAAAACAATCGTGTCATAAAACACGGGCTCCCAGCTATTGAAAAGTTATCAGTTGCCCTTCAGCCACGTCAAAACCAATTTTGTCAATAATATTCGTGGTAATAGAAACAGTAAAATGAATCTGTGGAACGAAAACAAAATCATTTTTAAGTAGAATTGAACTTACCTATTAAGGCTTATAGCGACCAAGGTACCAACAGATGCGGTCGCAGCCATGGTTTGCAAGGGATAAATTAGTCGGCACATGACAGCACCATAAGGAAAGGTCCCCGTCACAATCTCGCCAAAGTCGAACGGAATGCAAATCAACAAGACCGATAAGTCACTGACCGCCAGATTGAAGATGAAATAATTGGTGACATTTTTCATCTTTCGTTCGCGACAAACCACCAAACAAACCAAGATGTTTCCTATAACTCCCACTATGAATATCAGCACATAGCACACCAGTCGAATGTAGTAAAAAGAGTTTTTTGTACTGGCGTCGTCGTCGTCCACAGCGCTAATGGAAGCATTCAAGTCACCGGTTTGATTATCCATTGCAGAGGCTGTTGCTCATCTCATCTGAAAGAAATAAAAGATAAACAAAAAGCCTCTGTTAAGTCTCTTGAGAGTCCTTACTCGTGTCATTGCTACCATTGGTGTTTGAAGAGCAAATTGAATTAAACATAATGAAACTCGTTTTAAGGTCAAGATGACAAATATCGCCATGCTACATACATGAGCCTGATAGCAGTGAAAAAAACGTGCTATTAAAGGAGGCCGATTCGTTATATGAGTCCAAATTTGTCTACGAAAATGCCTTACCATTGCAAAAGAACGCGTTGAATCTGTAGCCGTTGCCTTCTAAGGAGTCTTCTAGCAAAAGCTGTCTCAAGAGATGATTATTTTTTGAGTTTAACTTATAGAGGTGATTTCTGAATACTGCTTGTGACCTATGCTCCAAAACGATCTTGAGCCTTTGGCTAAGTGGGCCCACTTTCGTGTGGGTCAACTATCTACGACTGACGTCTGTGGTAAGTAGTGATCACCAATTTGCATTTCCTCTTATTGAAGAGCAAGGATAATTGAGAACAGCTCCAGAGAGTCTAAAGCAGCACTTTAGTGTGGCCGCAATTCATTATCGCTCCAACACGGAAACGAGCTATTGTTGCAGAGCAATTAATCAGTTATACGGCATTAAGGCCTTAAGATGAACTAAATCCTTCAGTACAATACCTTCTATCCGAACTTATTTTTCTTTTCATACCACGCTCAATGCAAGACACTTTGTGTTGGCAAATTTTAAAAGCCTGCCAACCTCCTTGAAACATAATCATACTGTGTTTTGCATAAATATTAAGACGTGCTTGTTTGATCTTGCACGTCTTTTTGCTACAAACAACGCAACGTAAACCTCCTTTTACCTTTCAATTAATGAACACAAGCCTGCGATTACATCGATTGTGAGCCATACACAGGCAGTTGGGAAATATGCACTTATCTGTTCCATCTCAATATATAAGTCACAATCGCTAATTTTGAAATTCGTGCTGCAAGGAACGACTCCTCAACAGCTCCAACAGTTATTTTTGTTCAATGTTATTTCGATTTTTTGTCGTAATTGTGTTGACTTGATCATCAATTATGAACGGGTAACATAAATCAATTTTTATGCCACCCAACAAATGTTATTTCGAGTACGGTTATAAACAATAAATTTGGTGTAAGAAAATACTGAATACGCCATAATTTAATACAAAATCAATTTTAAAGATTAAAGCTATATTTATGAGTGAATTCTGCCTGAGGACATATCTTTATAAGAGAAGCAACTTAGAAACAGGAATCAATTTAAAGATGTGCTAATGAAAATTGATGGTGTGATAACCTGGAGTGATCTTTAAGGGCAGCTAAGTATTATCAACCATATTTCCGCTACCTTGGTGAGGTATTACTGGAGATTTATATAATGATCTTGTTACCTCTTGGGAAATTTCATTGCAAAACGTTACATTGACTGAGGTCAGTTTGGCGGAATACGCGAATAAGAAAATTATTATGGGAAACTAAACTAAACAATTTGAACGCAAGTTAGAAACATACATCTTCCAAGTAATGCGATTGACAGTGAGAAATTTCATTTGAAAAGTTACATTTTTTGAGGTTAGTAGGGCGGAATACGCAAATAAGAAAATTGATATTATGGGGAACTAAACTAAACAATTCGCACGCAAGTTAGAAACATATATCGTCCAAATAATCCAATTGACGGACTGATCGAACGTCCGGATACTAAAAACATTGCCACTTTTAAAAGGCGATTTCTTTAGTCCTTATCATGCACAAATGTGTTGTTAATTCACTCAGATAAACTTATGAACAACGGGACATCGCCAAGAGGAGTAAACACTTTTTCCAGCACAACCTTTTTTTGACGTGGAGCAATTTTTGCATTCATAAAGAAATTAAAGAATTTTTATAAATTAACGCTTCATATGTTGTACAACTGGGATATTTTAAGGAACATTCTGCGCAATAAATAAAAGATTCCTTATCTCGGAGTCAAGGTGTTGATAACGAACATCAAATGTAACAAACACAATTTTTTGTCACAAGCATGTTCAATGTGTGTGATAAATTTTCAACTTAAAAAAAAGGAAAATCGTAGATGCGAATTAAGCACTGTAAAAAGTATTCTATTACCAGTCCTATTGGTTGCAACTTACATTAAAATTCTTTTCAATAAACTTTTTCCTTTTAAAAATACATTAAATATTTTCATCAACACGACCAATCATGACTCGGGAAAAAAACATGCTCTGCAACTGCTGTTTAATCAATTGGTCTGGTTTCGAAATTTTGGTTTGTATTCGTTTATAAGGGTCAAATTTCAGCCGTTGCTTTTATACTGAAATGCTGGTTGCGTAAGGTTTGTCTGTAATATCCGAATTTCCGGCGTTTCGGCAGAGTACCGAGGCCAGTTAGAGGAATATAAGTGTAAAAAAATAATAACAAGTGATACCAAGATATCTTTTATCGCAATTAACTTTGCATATTCTACAAATCGTTGTTAAAATATCTATCACTTTTCAAATTAGATGGTTATGAAAATGACTCCACTGATTAAGAATTACGATCCTAACAAATTTCCCTCTTTATTTAAAAGAAACTTTGGAAAGTTGTCAAGATACAGGATTTCATGCATGTAACTGAACGCAAATGTTTACAGACTATCGAGAATTATTTGTCGTTAGGAAAAGTGGGCTCTTTAAACCGAAGATGTATATTAGAGGGGATATCATTTCAGTGCGTGGCGGTGATAAAGGAATAGGGCTCTGATAACAACAATAAAATTATCTTGAACTTCAAAATCCTGTAAAGCCTCATGCAATGTTTAATCGTCACCTGGGATAAGTAATTAGCGAAATGTATCCTTCTTATTCGGGCTGATATCATCCGGTGAAGACCCCAAGCTCTATTACACGATCATATCTGATACCAGTTTTGTTGTGCTTTTCCCCTGCCGCGCGTCATTAGCTTCGACGGGTAATTATTTTTTCACCGCGACAACAAACGTAGGGCGTTTATCTTTCCTTTCCTTCCAAAAAAAGAAAACAATGTTCTATGTATTACGTGGATTTAGTTCGTTAAGACTACACCACTGGGCCCCAGCTTGTCGACAACTTTGATGTATTATCTTACAGTGCAAGCAGTATATAAATATGAAATAAACCTTTTGCCTAATTCTAAATCGCAGAGGCTACTTATATCTACGTAACGGTCACCAAAATTATTTAGCATTTTTATTGGACTAAACCTTAAAACGTAAAACGTAAAGAGTTTGATGGGAGTCATCTTAATACTGGCCTTAAACAAACACAGTTTTACCTCTCCCCTGAATTTGCGAGGTCCCTGACGAAGTCGTTGTTCATAATAATTTTAAAGCTGCAAAAACTTCCTGAAGAGATATATTGCAATACGTTCTGAAGTGAGAGCTACTGTCATTTGAGGTAGAATTAATTATAGACTAAAAGAACTGTTTTCCAGACCACTGAAAATCTTTTGGACATCTGCTTTCACCATTTTATTTTTTAAGAGGAATCATGACAATTTTAAGAAGTATATCGGGAATCGTCGGATCTCAATTATATAAAAAAGGGGCACGGAAATTGCCGGTCCTGTTGGGTTTTTTATTATTCGTTTCGTGAATTTTTATCGGTATATGAATATTAAGCACGTACTCAATTTCAAATTTAGTTTTGATGGAAATTTCAATCATTATTTACAACTTAAACAAGAGTTGATAATTGTCCGTTTACAAAACTCTTAAGATAAAGCATTTAATTACTTCAGTGTTGTGGAAAATAAAGAAACTTCTTTAGGCAGTGAAGTCGAAATAATTTGTAAGAACGAGGCATGTTTTGCCGGTATTTGACATCAAATATGTCCTGTATTCGCTCCATGTTATTTTCATCAGTTGCTTTAGGTCAAAGTCAGCGAACGATCACGATAAACTGCCATTTCTGGTTAGTTTACCTTGAAAGTATCATCCGAACCTTCGGCCAAGAACAATTAAATAAAACTGTTCAATTTTTATGAATGATTACGATTATTATTAACTAATGATTTCCAGTCTGAAAATGATGTTGGGTGATAAGTACTGCGAAAAGGCAAATATATCCTCGTATATACCTTACACATTTATCAAACCTGTATTTTCACCGCTTGGTTTAAATAGGACGGTATATGGAGGTTTGTGCTAGAATGATTTTCTTCAAGTCACGTACGAAAAACCACGAAGACCAGACCACAGAATAACCTTTACACAATTTGATCTAAAATTTCAATTCAAAATTAACTCAGTCAACAGAACGAAAAGTGAACGGAAATTTAAATTCACTTTAAATTAACGATATTGAAATCCCCTTCCCGCTTACTGGAAAGAAACAAAATAAAAAAATAGTACAAGGCGTACATAAGACTAGTTATTCAATTTTTTTTTTTGTCTTCACGCTCGTTCCCATCTCGTTTTAATTAGTTCACTGCGGAAAGGCTTATCGGTGAATAGAACGAACAAATCTACATTTCAATGTGACACCGGACACCTGTGCATATCAAAATACTGTTTGTATAAATTGCAAAACGACAAATACGGTACAAACAAGTTTAGACAATTAAAGACAATTCTGTTTCGAGTATCTACCTTCTAAAATGACGTTACATCAATCTCAAAACAACAGATTGGTTGATTCATGGAGAACAGTTGTTTAAAATGCGCCATCCCTCAACACGCAACTATACGGGTGTATTTAAAATGAGATCTGTCTAACCTCACATGAAATTGATTTTCTTTTGAATGTTGCTGTTGGGTTTTCTTGCTGTTGTCCGCATGTGAGGTACGAGAGATAATACAACCAGGACAAAGACAACTTGGGAGATCCAGCTTCGATGATTGGTTGAACTCCGATTTGTTCGTCGTGACTAGCCCTTTATTTATAAGCATATACCACTTATGGCCCACTTACAATAAATATATTTTGAACGAAATGATTAAAATTAATTTGTGGCATGACCTGTTGGAATGTAGCGTTCGGCGTTTTTAACGAGAGCGCAATTACATATTTCTCTGTCGCGTTTCAATTTCAGTTTTTGTTTAAAATAACACCCCACGTACGATTCATGGGCGGAATCACCCATGGCCTCGCTTGTTATCACTTACTTTTCTTTAATTAAGGAAGAATGAAAGAAACCAAACTTAACGGCGTAAATGAAACTGGTCCGCATTCTTCCAAGTTGGAACCCTGCCCGGTGTACGTAACAACTGACGTCAGAAAGTGAGTGGTTTAAGCACGCCTTCACACAAATATCACGTAGGATCGCATAGCTCAGAGAATTATCCTAGGCAAGGTATTCAGCGTAGAATTGCGACTCTTGAAAGCGAGGATTTGCGTGATATTGTACTGGAACGACAATAAAACAACAACTTAAAAATAATTAGAAACAATGACCTTTTAATCATGAAAAACCGATATCGCACTCATCGCTTGGCGATTCGTGCGATGTCGGTTTTTCGCGTGAAATTTAACGTGGAATTCCCTTGTCAGGTAATTAATTTTCCTATAAAATCGTTTTAATATCTTTCTGCAAATTCTCAAATTTTTTTCTAAATATCACAAAAATTTTCCAAATATCTCGAAAAACCCTCCAAATATCTCTTATCTTTGTTTTAAAAATATACCGACTTTGAATCACGCGCCCTTAGGCGAAAATTTTCAAACTTCCCTTGCAGTAGCAGGAGTTGATAAAGAAAATTCAGATATTTTGATGTTACCAGCATTCACTATTTTGGAAAATTGCTGCTTTAGCGCTTTTAGTGATTTGCAATACATGGAAAATCGCTGAACTGGGTTATTTCTGGCAGAGAACTGAGTGTTGTTTCAAGAAAATAGCGAGGTAAACGCAGGCTAACCCAAAATAGCTATGAATATTTCTAAATATCCCTAAATATTTTCTAAATATCTCGGAAACTTCTAAATATCCTAAAAAATATCTGGATATTTGAAAAGACTAAGGGTTAAGTACCTGTGTGGCAGGAAAATATCATTCCATTTATTTACTATATATCGCTATCATTTAGTTTGGGAGCATACAGCTAGAGACCGTTTATTATGTTCACCCGCGTGTTAGCCTTCCCGTTGAGACGGGGGAAGACGGAATTTTTGTCTTCACAGGCTGTATTAACCTTTTTAGTATTTATACAATATGTTATCAATCTTTGTGACTTTATCAAGAAACGATTGGGTATAACACTGCCGATGAAACATAATGCTACCATGACCATCATGTTTTTCCAGCTTTTGAATTTTCCTATCTTAGAATGTTTCATTTTCATCCTTTAAAATACTCTTAATTAGTTTTGATTGCTTCTGTGTCAGTTATCGGACTTTCCGGCATCAAGGAATTTTTTTTTTAAAAAGTGCTAGACGCATATATGGCGGCTGCCTGAAAATTATGACGTGATTTCCACGTCATGTCATTTCATGTCATTATCTCATGTTGATGATCTTAACGGCGACATTTTTGCCAATCCTGTACACCCGCCAAGTTTCATTTTTGAACCTTTATTACTCTTGAAGTTAGGATATGAATAGGTTCATGATAACTTCACAGACTAAACAATTAATTTTGCAAAAGTTGGTCACTAGAAAATTTAAGAACTTCTTGGACAATCTAGCTCGATGCGACTATTGAATTCATTAAGTAGAATTACTAGGAAAACTTGCTTATGAACCACCCATTCGTGCGTGTACATTTAACTCAGCAGAAAAAGGATATTTTCCTTCCTCTCAAGGAAACAATGAAAAGTAAGCCCTACTCGTTCAATGGGTCAAAGGTCTCCTTATACGTCCATTCGGAGAGAAGTTAGTGCTCTTTATTTTATGCGTTAAATTAAGTTAGACATATATTTCAGTAAGAAATGCCCTAAATGATATTTTACGAGTTGTCCTCTTATAAACATATTGGTGTACCCAAAACCGCTAGAAATAATAAGCCCTCTTTCTTTTTTTTTTTTTTACCAATTATTCTATCCTAAATAATGTAGTTTTGTAGAATAAACTGAGATTAGCCAAGACAATGAAAAAAAAAATTATGAAATTGCACGTGCGTTGTACATCTTGGTATCTGTCTCCTCCACGAAACAACAAAGTAAAATTATAATTTAGCACTGCATCAGTCTGATAGACCGGTGTGTACCTAATGTAGACATTCCATAATTACTCCGCAATTAACAGACATCTAAGTAACTACTCAGCATTGTGGCGACTCCGTTTTATCTGCATTTTGTTAGTGAAAAAAAAAGCCTTCTTCTTAGCAGGACTATGCGTCCTTTTCACAAGAATTCAATACCAACTTCATGGTTATTTTCGTTGTCAAGTTCTCTAAACGAGTGCAGTGGTATCCCGATTTCCTGAACCCTTATTTTTTCGACCCCCCGATAACTCGAACCACAAGTCGTTTCTCTCTCCTCAGTCGAGCAGTGTAATTTTAACCCCGAGTTTTCGAACTCTCCGATTTCTCGAGCCAATTTTCGTTTCCCTTGGAGGTTCGAAAAATCGGGATTCTACTGTAGATAACAACAAGTCACCAAACAAACATTAACGCGTATAAACAATGCAGACAGTGAACTCGTTTTTGAACTCATCAAAAACAAGTTCGCAACTAAAAATCGACTGGTATTGAACTCACTTGATGTGGGTGCGTGGGCAGCTTTGACGCGCTGTGTACGATCTACTTGATTGAGCGCCCACACCATGGAATCTGCATTTCATGTATGGTCAGGAAGGAAGCGAGTAATTTGCATTAAATTATCAGACAAAAGGAAGTTTAACTATTTTTATCATAGAGGTGTAAATAAACAGGAAATATGAAAACCCATAGTGGTTTTATGTGATTTTAGATGATAAAATTGTTATCAATTATCTGTCCTAAATTTCTTCCGTAGGCTGGTTTTTATCTCTATTTCACACTCAGCTACGAAGCGGTGAAAGAGTAAATGTACTAAACAAATAATAATTGATATACAAAAATCTTTATCATAGAGTTGTAAATAGGAAATCTGAAAAACCGTAGTAGTGTGATATGATTTTGAATGATAGCAACGGTTTTCTGTCATAAATGTCCTTCAGACCCTGGTTTTTATTTCTGTTTCATACTCAGCTACAGAGGTAAATGAAGAGTAAACACACTAAGCAAATAGCAATCGATCTACACGAATTTTTATCATAGAGTTGTTAATAAACAGGAAATCTGAAAAACCGTAGTAGTGTGATGTAATTTTAAATGATAGCATCGATTTTTTTGTCGTAAATGTCTTTCAGACGTTGGTTTTAATTTCTATTTCACACTCAGCTAAGAAGATAGATGAAGAGTAAATGCACTAAACAAATAATAATTGATATGCACGAATTTTACAGACAAAAATTGAAGAGCGTCAAAACACTGACTTGACGGCCAAAATTTTCGCTGTGATAAATCTCAGTTTGCATATTATGTACTTTCTTATCTAAGTTCTTGATTAAAGACTCAGTACTACAATGAAACAGCGAGACTTTCTTAAAGAATATACAAAAACCTCAAAACCATTAAATTAAATTTCATTGCCGAATGAAGCATTCTTGAAATGTGCAACCCTAAGTTGCAAGTGTTGACTATTCATTTTTGTTTTTTTTTTGCAGTTGCATTCCCAGTAAGGTAAACAAGCATTACGTATCAGACTCCTTGACAAAATACGGGTACATTTATAATCTTACCTTACCTGATTGAGCCTGAACAAACGATGAAAATCTGGTTATTAAACATAGCTTTGTCGCCATCCAAGAGGGCCAAGAATCTTTGACATTCAATTCCAGCTACATTTAAGCACGATTCAATTCCAGCTACATTTAAGCACGTCCCGGTTTTACATCAGGTGGAGTTTATAAAGTTTTCTTCAGCAAACAATGACGGAGGATGCTTACGTGAAAGCTCTTGAGCAAAATGTTCTTGTATGTTTTTTTCCCGCAGGCAGAATAGTTATGCAAATTGCTGTTCTTAATGGATGAGTGGGGGACAATTAAGGTCGGCAGCTAAGAGATTTTTGTCAGCCCGGACCACGGGAAGAAATAAGCTTACAAAGAATTCTAAGCTTTTGTACTGTCCCAAAACGATATTCAAAACCAGAATGAAAAAACAGCCTGGGAGCATTCGTGTGTTGCGGAAAGTTAACTTGCTCATAACAAATTAGAAACATCTGAGATACGCAGCGAATAATCATAAATAGAATTCACGTCTGACAGTCTAGCGTAATGATTAAGGAGTTTACAAGCCTATTCTTCGCCGTGGGGAACCTGTCATTTTCATTTACGCAACGCCAGTTTAAAACGTCGAAATTAAAACGGTAAAAAATAGCAAAATACACTGCCTTTCAAGCATCCAGTGCACCATTAGCAGCACATTTGTGATCTTATACGCTTTTCTGTAACCACTAATTTTACAGAAACGTAGCAAATTTGCATGGGTCATTCAGCTGTCTATGAGGTGGTCATTAACTCCATTTAAATCGAGGTGAGCTCATTGGAGTTTAATTTGAAATTTAAAAGCAGCGAAATGTGTCCGACTGTGCAAATTGCTGAATAGGATAATCAATAACGCAAACCGCACATAGCAATTGACGCATTTCACGCAAAACATCCGTGTTCTATTTGTACTCCCCTGTAACTTCCTGTGCGAGATATCAAGATATTTATTTCACATGCTATACAGTTTTTTTTTTATATTTTCGACCCCAAAAAATTATAATTTTGTTTAATTGTTTCCTAAACATGGCAAAGTTGCTTAGGAAGTAGATGAAGAATCGCATTATGAAAAATGAAAATGAACTTCATCGGTTTATATTCACGAAATATGTTTTGTGGTTTCTCCAATTATTAAAAAAAATTGTGATATAATATGTAAGATTGTGTCCGTGTCATTGTCTTCGCATATACCTTTCATTTGCGTGCAAAATGCTTAAAATGCTTTAGACACGCTTGTGGTTACATTGGTTTGAAAACACAACACAATTAGAAAATGATATTCAAATCCTTGTTCTTGTTTGGCAATTTGGCAATTTGGCAATTTTTAAATTTGGAAACTTCGAAACCTGCAATGCCTTCGCAAGCATAGTTGTCTTGAAATCCGGTACCAGCTCACAAAACAATCGTTTGAAGAAATTATATTCCAAGAGACCTTATTGCCCCTGAACATTTTGGAAAACAAACCCTTAACTGAAAATTTGTTTAGGAAAACAAACAGCATTGCGAACAAAATTAGTTATCTTGAGAACGCCGCCATCTTGGACTCTATGACGTCACCTGATTGACATGCCCATGTGAAATGCACTTTAACATGGACGCCAAAATGCTTTTTTTTTCTCATAATAAGCTAATTGAAATAGAAATGAGCCAAGATACCAAATTAGCAGCGAGACAACGAGGATTTATAGACATGCATGTGGCCACGTTGCAATAGTCCTTGTTGCAGTTTAAGCGGTTTGACGAACAAACGGAGCAAAAGGGTCCATTTTGCTTTGTGTTGACACTTTCGCCTGATTTGCATGCCTTTTTTAACGAAAGAATGTTTGACCGCACAGTCAAATACAACATTAGGTATTCCAAATTAGCATGAATGTGAGTTTCTGACGGTTTGAAAGGAACCTCTTGGGGGAAGAGGTTTAGTTTCCACATTGTTTTGGTGTGGACCAAGATTTATGATTTCAATAACATGTGTCAGAGTTTTGAAATTTTTACACGTGTGGAATGCGTTAACTCCACTATAGAGGAATTGCTTCTGTTTGCGTAAACATATTAACGGAAGGGCTTCAGAAGTCTCGAATGTTAGTGGACAAAATCTAGCTCTTTTTCTTGAACCACACCCAATTCCAGACAAGAGAATTTATGCCTTGCAGACTAATGTGGTGAAAATATATTGTCACAACCGAAACGGGTGATAAACCATACTACGCCCAAAATAGCGGTCGTTGCCTAGCCCCTGGGCGAGAGGCTTAAGAGGCGAAAGGAATGAACGCCGCCAGGTTAAAAAGAAACAGCGCTATCCTATTATTTCCGTCCGAAAAAAACATCATAACTCCATTGTCCTTAGGAGTGTCGCGAAAGAATCGCTCTATTAACAAAAATGTGCGGTTGGTATTTTCTTTTTTTTTTTTTTTT
>Ga0126339_10002059_pt1 | contig 14234 bp, 8 predicted proteins | sample OrbTmetagenome_2_FD_92532 | JGI IMG/M metagenome (GOLD analysis project Ga0126339, IMG submission 92532) | Coral microbial communities from Petempiche,Puerto Morelos, Mexico - Orbicella T R C metagenome | ecosystem: Host-associated > Invertebrates > Cnidaria > Coral | place: Petempiche,Puerto... | reverse complement strand
TGTCGCTTAGATTTAGAGCTCATTACTCAACTTCATTTCAAGCCGTGCGTTTCTTTTGAATTAACATCAATTTTTGTCACATAACGACCATTTTTGGCTAAAATCCACCATGTTAAACGTAATATTTCCCTACACAGTGGCACATGTAAAATCAGCACTGCAAATTCTGCAAGCAGTACCGCTGTTTTGTCAAGAATCGAAGCATTTGTTGATGAGCTTGAAGTTCGATCTGGATGTGAATCAAGCCATTTACATATACCATACATGAGGACGAAAATACAACCGTGTTGGAGACTGGGTGTATGTTTGATACCTCTGACCACGATCAGCAAGGCAGTGAGAACTATAGACGTATAGACTTCTCAAATGTAAAGGGTAACTTGCTTGCAATTGTATCCTTCAATCAGTGCAGAAAAATCCCAGTTAATTTTAATCCTCCTTTTATCCTTTCTCTTTTTGCTTGCTCTTGATACGTTCCAGGAATCGTATACACTTGAGGGGACTGGTGGAAAATCCGTGGATATGTTTTTACTAAGCTAGAATATTGGATATACGCAGTCGCGGTCGATAGTTTACAAGATTGAGTATCGCACTATGACGCATCTACAGAAGGTTTGCACTTTCCAAACTGACTGATTGAGAAACTATATTTAACCGTATTTGTTTTTCTTTTTACTTCACCACTGTCTCAATCTCTTCTCCCTGACTTGAGAATCAATTTACGGGGTTTTTAAAGCTACAAAAGAGAACTAAAAGTACTGCCCTTTTGATCACTGAAGCAGCAGAACGCGGAGAATTCCCTTGAGGTAGGTAGAATTCGGCAACAAAATTACAAACTTTGTGACAGTCGTCACTACTTGCTTAGAGTCATAATATTGTGTGAATAAGCAATTTTTCTCTACATCCCACTGATGAAAGGAATGCAGTATTAATTATCACTTATTGTTTAATATAAATGCTTTCAGTTAGTTGAGGCGCAGCGAAAAAACAAACAAACGAAAAAAAAACGCCATGTGACTGAATTATCTGGGACAGGCTATGGAAGATGTAATATTTCAAACCAGAGGGACCATGTGTTACCACATTCACAAATACTGAGAACAGAGTTGAAAATTCGATGCGCAGCGGAGTATTTTCGAAGACCTTTGAGGTGTCTGGAAATGGGGCAAACACTGTCTTGAGAGTTTGATATATCTTCTCAGACGAAAAAAGAGATGAGTAGAATTAAAGCACACAGCAAATAAAATCTTTAAAATCTACGCTAATTAAGTCAGTTATCCAAACGCCGTCACAAGTATGATTTACTTTGTTCCAACTTGATGAGGTATTTAAGAAAGTGAGAATGAAACTGATAAACGCGAAAACAAGCAACGCCAACGTACAAAGGGTTGTTCGCTGGAGATCGCGAAGCGCCTTGGTTTGGTACACATCAAAATGGCAACTGTTGGTGTCTTTTTGTACTTTTTTTTTTTTGAAATACGAGTACAAAGGTCACTGAACTGATCGAAATGTACATTAGAGGTTTCTAACTGGCCAGGGGCAATGACAAAAGTTATATTAGCTGAAGAATTTCCATTGCTTCAAAACCTTTCAGTGAACTGTAAAAAAAGTCTAAATGTGCATCACCATGACACTGGTCCTTCAAAGACCAAAAGAGATATCAGTAGTGTAAATAATATTTGTGTGAATGTATTTTTTAACAATTTTGTTTTATCTACCGCCAATTCTAAGGTGCCTAGCATGCACTCAAATTTTGGTATATCCAGCAATTTTATCGCATATTCTTTGTTCAAATACTGCAACATGCAGTAAAAGATTTGAATCGTCAACCACTCAATCAGACTGAGTCCTTGTCATACTTGCTGAGTTCTGTGGTTAAATTTGCCCGTATAGCAGCTGCGATGTCAAGTCATTAGCATTATGCCTGACCATAACACTTGAGTTTTCCTAATGTATGATATCCTTCTTCCTTTGAATCATCCAAGTCTCCCAGTCTGATTTGTGTCACAGGAAGAGCAGACTTGTCTGTCAACAGACCGCTGTCCTCATACCAACCAGCACCACTGTTATCACAGTTACACTTTGTACCACCAGTACAAGAGTTTGTTACTCCGCATGCGCACATGTGGTAATGGCCGTTAGCTCCTCCCCAGTAGTTCATCTGTGTTCCATCACGTGACACCCACCAAGTATAACCTTCTTCAATAAACGCTACCTCGTTGTTGCATTCAAACTTGATAAACTGTTCACAGTTCTGTGAGACTCGAGTGAGTGCTGCTAGCTGAGCGGTGCTGACTCCAGTGTATCGCACATCTTTTCTGTAACATCCTGCGCCACCACATCCGGGAATGCCAGGACCAACATGGGTTCTACTTTCACTGTCGTGACTGATAACAGTCACGCCAACTCCGCCTCTGTCGCTCATGTCACAGTACACACTGAAGGGAGTCACGCCTCCTTTGCCATCAGGATCAATCATATAATTTCCTGAAGAACTTTCACTCAGGCCAGATTTTATTTTGCTGCAGGACGTGGACGTGAACACTTCAAGAACAGATGTTACCTCGATAGAACGTTGAGAATTTTTTGCTACACAGGTGTAAGCCCCAGCATCACTTGAAGAAACGCTTGGAAGAAGCAAAGTTCCGTTTGGATAAAGAACATGATTGCGAGGAAGACTTTGGCCCGCTCGTCTCCAAACAATCTCTAGTGAACCCTTTGCTCTACAATTTAATATCACATTGCTGAAATTTGAAGCAACAACTTTCATTGGAGGAATTAAAGTAAATTTAAGTTTGCCAAGAACCGTTATTTGTGAGACAGCGGAGTCCTCACCAAGGAGATTCTTTGCCACGCAAGCATAAGCTCCACCATCTGCTTTTGTTATATTAAGTATGGTCAGATTCCCATCAGCAACTGTAGTCTTCTCTTTTGGCAATTGACTAAACGCTTTACGCCACGTGACCGTTGGTGTCGGCTGACCAGTGGCGTGGCAGACCAGGCTCACGTTCTGTCCTTCTTCAACGATGACAGATGAGGGCTTCCGAGAAATCACGGCGCCAACTAGATAATGAAGTAAAAAAAAGAAAGACAAAAAGAAGGAAGAAAACTACTCATCAGTAAAGTAGACAAAAAGAGGGAAGTGACGAATTTAACTATGTTAACGGATTTAAGGTGGAAAGTGACAATCGGCATCCTGCTTCAAAGCAATAAAAAGAAGTATCAATAAGACTGGTTCGTGTAATGTTATTAACCTTGAACAGATAATGTGGCTGATGACGTCATTTGTCCAAGAATATTTCTTGCTACACAAGTGTACGTTCCCTTATCTTGTGACGTCACATCAGTTATCATCAGTCCACCACGTGACGACACAACTCGTTTATCCGCGGGAAGACGGTAATTTTGCTTCAACCACGTGACTTCCGGCTCTGGGTTTCCTTCAGCTTCACACTGAAACGAGGCTGTCCCGGATTCGTTTATTACCATGGACATCGGAGGTGCCACAATTGAAGGGGCTGAGATAGATTTGCCTGGATCGCCCTTAGGTCCCTGTGGGCCTTCAGGTCCTGGAGGTCCCTGAATTCCCTGGGGTCCTTGATTTCCTTTAGTTCCCTGGGGTCCTGGAGGTCCGGGAGGTCCGTGTTTACCTGGAGAGCCTCTGGGACCAGGCCTGCCCCTTCTTCCCCGGATGCTTTTGGGCCAATGAACTGAATGTACATGGTTGCTCAGAGCGAGTCGCATTTCTCTTCTGATGTAGTCACGATCGATAGTTTCGCTTGCGTTTGATTTCTTGTTTCCAGTTTCCACGTTGCGTCTGTAACGAACGTGCAGCTCTGCAGCAAAGAGAGCAGGAACAGTTCATGTTTCACTCAGTCGATTATACTAAACTGATACTGGGGAGTTCTGGTTACCAAAAGTCTACATTGAGCAAAAGGATTACATGATTGAGTTAAAGGGGTGTGAAGTGGTACACTGAAAACTTCATAAAATTTGCTAACTCTATATTGATCAGTCGGGATCCGAACTCAGGCAGTCGAATTGATGTCGTCTGACTTGGCTGTGGTGAGCCAGAAATTTGGGCTTGAAAGTTGGCCGAAATTTAACAACAACAACTACAACAATCAGGGTATTTAACTCATACCTGTAGTAGCAATTTGTCAAAAGTTAACTCAAAAATTAATTTCGGCGTGACACCGCTGATCTCTTAACAGTCTTCTGCAGGCTCCTTCGCGTACCAAGCAAAACTGTTTCTAAGATGATGTCACTACTTTTAATTATTTGCTCGCATGATTAACATACATTAGGAAACACGCTGGCATAATGTGCGTTAGCCTTCTGGGCCTTCTGACAAAAGGCATGAATTTTCTTAATATTCAGTCTAGGAGTTATAGGATCTAGATTTATGGATGCTGGATTGTTTATCTTCTGGCCACATATATTTCCTCTCGCTCGTCTCACGTTCTTGTGAGTTAAAGAGAGGTGTATGGTTTGTATGTAATAATGTTATTTCTTTCCCATTTGTGAACTTTGCATTTATCGTTCATGCGTTCTGAAAGGACTGAAATGACATCAGATGCCGATTCGGTGGGTGTCACTTTACATTTTCCTTAGTTTTCAGCTGTAGTTTCTTTCAAGCAAATTTCCTCGTCTAACTGTTTTCTCAATGACTAGTGCTCACCTTTGTTAGACTCACTGTGTGACATTTTCATCACAGATTCTTTGTCTTCGTGTGCTGTGTTTCTTAGCTCGACCTTTTCCTCTCTTTGTTGATTCAAGACTTGAAGCATTTGTCGATGAACGCGAAGTTCCATCTCGACGTGAATCAATCCTGAAATGCAAATAACAGACAGAAATATCGATGAATAGACCACTGTGTTAGAGATTGGGCGAGTCTTTGTTTCCTCCATAATTCTGTCCGTCGAGGCTTTCAGAATTACCCAGTGGATTGAAATATCTGATATATAGAAAGTGAGACATGCGCCTTTAAGATCAACTGAGCCAGACAAAAATACGATGCATGTTATGACAGCGGGGCTAATCCTTGTTTGACCTTCAGTTCCGGTTTTAGCTTACGGCATTTGATCAGTTTCAATTTTGATTTTTCTGGCAATGTTCGATTTTCCTGGATGGCGTGTGGGGTACTGAGGTGAGGAAGTTGTATTACGACCTAACGCATCAGTTGATGTTTTCGGTTATAATTAGGAGAATACATTGTAGAAATCTATATACTTCCTAGTGCCCGAATTTGGATGTGATTTTTATCAAGCGGGAAAAAATGACAACCAAAAAGCACACTCTGGACAGAAAAAAAGGGTTTATTGCCTTCTCCAAATTTTGACTTGCGACGAGCAAGTGGTTCATGATTCTTGCGCGAATTGCTTCAACATTAGCGGTGGAATACAGGAGTACAGAAATTTCTCATAACAAAGAAAAGTGTTTTTTCTTTTGTTTTTTTAAAATTTTTTTTATACTTACCTCTGAGCGATCTTTCTTCTTTCACGAGCGCGGGTGTGTTTTTCAGGAAAGAAAGTACTAACCAGCTAACGATCACTCCTTTACATTGTAACTTAATAATTGTTTTAGTATATATTATACAAGCTGAATAACTAGCGGACCAAAGAGTAACTTTATTTGTTTAAGAGTAACTTTATTTGAAACGGGAAGCCATTTTGTTTTTCTTTGGCTGCTCGGAGGTGAATAGTACTTAGCTAATCACCTCCGAGCTAGCCAATCAGCGTGCGCGAAAAGCACTATTCACTTGTGTGGTATATACCAATAGGTCATATTCGTATTCTCGGTATTGGACTGGAACTAGCTTGCAACTGACGCTAATGCCGGGAGCTTTTTGAAATCCAAATGATATTAATCTCTATTTTAAAATATGGCTTTTTGGAAGCACACGATATAGGCAGTTACCTTTCCCACATTAGTCTAAAATAACTTTTGTTAGCAAACGTAAAAGTGCCTGTCAAACACCTTTTTGCCCACAATGCGGACCTATGGTTTTGATTTGGAAACTTTGTGCCTTAAATGGGCAACATAGGCAAGTGCGGCCCCAAAGGGTATGGTTTTTCAGCCTGTTTGGTCATAAATAGGGTATCGATTTTGCCCATTTTGGTCTTAAATAGGGTAAGGCTTTTGTACTGAAGTCTTGAATTGGGTAGGTTTTTTGAAGAAAAAGCTATTTTTTAATCAGTATCGATAAGACCATCAACAAAAGCTCTTCAAAACTTATGTTTAGGGCAACTGTGTCAGCCGCAACAGTCATAAATAAGGTAGGGAAAATCGCACATTTTGGTCATAAATAAGGTAAGGGTTTTGGGAGGCAGGCCCCACATCCCCACCAAATGTTTCTGGGAGTACCCCCCAGGGGTTCAACGCATGGAAAGTGCACCAAATTCTTCAGTAAGATCATCGATTTCTTTCGGATTGAAGCTTTCCTGATTAGCCCTGTTTTTTTATTTAACTTTGGTTTTGCTTCGCATTCGATCAGCGTTTTTTGTCAATGGTAAGGGCATGGAAAAACATTATTTTATATATTTTTTTCTGGGTAGCCTAATTTTCGCTCAGAAATCACTGATTATACATTTGTATTTTTGGCGACAACGCTAAAGCTAAGCACTGATCTCTTTTTATTTATATCATTTTCTCCGCATGAGCCTCCATTGCCAGCTAGTCCCAACCCAATACCGAGAATCAGATTTTGGGTTTATGAAAGCACCAGCACACGATATAGACAATTAGCTTTACCGCATAACTCCGAAATAAATTAAACACAATTTTGTTCGTAAGCGTGACGATGTTAATTAATTTCTTTATTTGCCCCCATCGAGGGGGAAAAATCAATTAAGTGTTATTGACAAAAATAAAGTTTTTTTCATAATAACAGCGTAAAAGTGTTCCCATCATCTACAAACACTCCTTTTTCTTTTTTGACCTTAAGCAATCCTACTGCTTTTGAATTTGAGGAAAATTTCTTTTATTTAGTTTAGTCCAAGAAGATTTGTAAAATATTTGTCTGAAAGCGTTTTCAACTACGGTTATTATTTACCTGCCGTTAACTGTAAGGTACATAACACTTCTCAAATTTTTATTTTATCATATATTTCTAACTGTCTTTTCTCTGTTCAAATGCTGCTAATTGCAGTAAGAAAATTTCAATACACACTATTTACTGCTGGTTCATCCGTTGTTACTACTGAGATTACGAGTGTTCTATGTCCGTCACTAACTTATTTCAGTAATAACCGAGGAATAAATAACCTAAGGGCAATTTAAAGAGTTTTTCTGATCATACTTGAAAAATTCTGTTGGCTTTTTCCCGAGCAGCTGTGACGTCAAGTCATTTACTTCACGCCTGACCTTAACACTCCTATATCCTTCCTCTTAAGAGCCATTCAAGTCTCCCAGTCTGAGTTGTGTCTGAGAGATTTAGTGTAAATGTTACCTACCACTGGTTCTAAGGCACCTGGCATGCACTCAAGTTTTGCTATATCCAGTAATTTTATCCCATATTCTTTGTTTAACAACTGCTACACGGAGTTAAAGATTAAAATACACATTTTTTTTTTTATTTCTGGTTCATCAGTTACCGAGATTACTCTGTTTTGTGCCAACCACTCAATCAATGAGTTCTTGTACTTGCTGAGTTCTGTGGTTTGCAGCTGCGATGTCAAGTCATTTACTTCACGTCTGACCATAACACTTGAGTTTTCCAAATGTGTAATATCCTTCTTCGTTTGAGCCATCAAAGTCTCCCAGTCTGATTTGTGTCACAGGCAGAGCAGACTTATCTGTCAATAAACCGCTGTCCTCATACCAACCACTACCAATGTTATCACAATTACACTTTGTACCACCAGTACAAGAGTTTGTTACTCCGCATGCGCACATCCTGTCATGATCTGTAGCTCCTCCCCAGTGGTCCATCTGTGTTCCATCACGTGACACCCACCAAGCATAACTTGACTCAATAAACATATTTCATTATTGCACTCAAACTTGATAAACTGTTTGCAGTTCTGGGAGACTTGTGTGAGTGCTGCTAGCTGAGCGGTGCTGACTCCAGTGTATCGCACATCTTTACTGTAACATCCTTCGCTACCGCATCTATTAGGACCAAGATGGGTTCTACTCTCACTGTCGTGGCTGATGACCGTCACGCCAACTCCGCCCTTGTCACTCATGTCACAGTACACACTGAAGGGAGTCACGCCTCCGTTGCCATCAGGGTCAATCATATAATTACCTGAAGGTATTTCCTTATTGCTTGATTTTATTTCACTGCACGAGATTGGCTTACGAACCTCTAGAGAAGTGCTTGCTTTAACGGAACGATGGAAATTTCTCGCTATGCAGGTATAGGATCCAGCGTAATTTGGTGAAATGTTCTTAAGAAGCAGAGATCCGTTTGAATAAAGAATGCGATTGGACGGAAGACTTTGGCCTGCACGTTGCCAAACAATGTCTAGAGCTCCTTGTGCTGAGCAAGGAAGTAACGCATCTCTAGAGGTTAATCCTAAGGATGTACGAGGAGGAAGTATTGTAAACTTGAGGGCCTCAAGCACAATGACTTGTACTAAAGCTGAATCCTGATTAAGAAGATTCTTTGCCAAGCATATATAATCTCCTCCTTGACTTTTCGTCACTTTCACCAGGCTGAGGTTTGCTCCCTCGACATTGGTTACTGTCTTTTTTGGTGTGTTGTGATATAGAAGAGCCAACTTACTCCACGTGACCGTTGGTGTCGGCTGACCAGTAGCTTGGCAGACCAGGCTCACGTTCTGTCCTTCTTCAACGATGACAGACGAGGGTTTGCCAGAGATCACGGCGCCAACTAGGTAACAACAGAAAAAATGTTAACCATGGTGCATAAGAGGAGAAAATAAATTGAAATGATTTAAAAGCGATGATTGAATGACTTTTGGCATATCTGTTTTCGGTTGAATTATATTGTGCTTTTGATTAATTATAAAGTATCTGTTAGGCGTGTGTGTCTTCGTCTAGATTTCTAGTTGCGTTTAAAATGAAAACGTTCTCTGGTTAAATTGAAAAAAAAAAATTAACTAGGAGCTTTAGGTTAGTAGTCTGTAGCCTTTTATTTACTCATTTACGCACACCAACATCGTACATTAATCATTCATTCGCACCAGCCATCTTAGAAAGGTGGCTTTCAGCCCAACATTTTGCTTACACATTTAACCTAAGGAAACTTTAAATCAAATTTTAACAATATGTTGTTTTGTATACCATTTTAGACAAAAAACGTAAGGTGTACCACTTTCTCATACGTGCGGTAAGCATACTTTGTCCCTTTCTCATAATCTCGCTTTGGATAGTCCCTTTGAATCCCCTTGATGACTTTGCCACTGACGTTACAGGCGTTTGTTTGGTGCAAATTGAAAAGGCCTCCTTGGTAATACCGAAATAGTTTTTCCTTCCCATTTCTAAATCATCGAGCTGGTAAAATCCCCACCCTTTTATATATCTCGAATCTTTTAAGAGTAATAGTAGAATTTCTTAAATGACAGGGTAAATGTTTTTCACCTTGAACAGTTAAAATGGCCGATGAGGTCATTTCTCCGAGAATATTTCTTGCTACACAAGTGTACATTCCTTCATCTTGTGACGTCACATCTGTTATCATCAGTCCACCACGTGACGACACAACTCGTTTATCCACGGAAAGACTGGTATTCTGTTTCAGCCACGTAACTTCAGGTTCTGGGTTTCCTTCAGCTTCACACTGAAACGAGGCTGTACCGGATTCGTTTACCACCATGGACATCGGAGGTGCCACAATTGAAGGGGCTGAGATTGATTTACCTGGATTACCTTTAGGTCCCTGAGGACCTTCAGGTCCCGGAGGTCCCTGAATTCCTTGGAGTCCTTGATTTCCTTTAGTTCCCTGGGGTCCTGGAGGTCCGGGTGGTCCGTATTTACCTGGAGAGCCTCTGGGCCCAGGTCTGCCTCGTCTTCCCCTGATGCTTTTGGGGCACTGAACCGTGCAGGCCTGGCTGCTTAGAGCAAGAAACACTTTTGTCTTTATTTCGTCATGATCGATAGTTTGGCTGCCATTCGGTTTCTTGTTTCCAGTTGCCACGTTGCGTTTGTAACGAATGTGCAGCTCTGCAACAAACACAACGGGAACATTTTACTGCGCAGTTCATGTTTCACTCAGTAGATCATAACTAAACTCGGAGTTCACGTCTTCTTTAATGAAAAAAAACCAAAAAACTGAAAACGTGATAAAATTTAAATTATTAACCCTAGTGATCAGTCGGGATCCTAACTCATGCAGTGGAGGTGATATCGCCTGACTTCGCGGTGGTAAGCAAGGGATTTTTGGACTTCCAAATAGGCGAAAAAATAAATCAGGGTATTTAACTCATGTGAGTGACAAAAATCTCTCAAAAAAATTATTTTCTGTCGACAGTGAATTATTAAAGTAGGCTTTTGGTTTTCTTTTTTCAGTGAAATGTTTATACTATATGTCCAACGGTCTAATTTCACAGTCGCTGAATGCTCCCTCGGGATGGGAGGTACTGCCTATAACGGCCCATACGGGGAGGATCTTCCCCAAAGTCTTCAGGTATGTAAAAGGAAGGGATTTCACAAGTTGAAGTATATGAAAGGGTAGGGAAATCTGAATTTTCGATATTTTAAACGAACTTCAATCAAAATATTTTGAATAGCCGCACCTTATGGCTGTATCATTTCATTTATTAAGTACTACATAGAAATGAAGAGAAGATTTCCTTTTTTGGCGATTAATCTATAACACGGGCCGATTATGGCCGGCGCTCCTGAAATTTGAATTAACCAATCAGGATTTAGCAAGCGGGAAAACCTCTACTGTCCTGACGTCAAATGCATGATAATGGAGTCAGGCATCTTTTCTCACTGGAGACGGCATTAGATATTTTCTTAAACTCCAAAAACCGATGATGATGACTCCAAAGACCATATCAGAATGTAAAGAGTAAAATATTTTGTGTCTTCAACCTTTTGATTTGGCGCCAAAATGAGTCGCTCGCGCTCGGCAACTCGCTCTTCGATCGCTGTCGCAAGGTAGAAAAATGGTTGTCATTTTGAACAAAATATAATTTTCCTCGTCAAATTAATCCCCAGATTTCACGAGTTAAGCATTAGAAGAAGCCAAAGCAACTTACAATTGTCTTTGCTTTTTGTTAGCTGTGAAAAAAGACTATTATCGTGTCGTTTCGGTAGGACAGCTCAGTTTTGACTGCCGGTCATACTTCGGGCGCAGTCACCGAATGCGAGTGCCTCCCCGCATAAAACTTTGAAGGGTACCCCACCCCCGACGGAATGCTTCAGACATTTCCTTTTCCTATAAGCACGCATCAACAATTTCACCGCTGATCTCTTAACTTCTGTAGGCGCGTATCGAGCAAATATTCTAAAATGCTATGCGAAACTATTTTTTAATTCTTTCCCCCCAATAAAATACGTTTAGAAAACACTCTAGCGGACCTTCAGACATCATAGCGTGAGTTTTCGTAATATTCAGGCTATGACGTTATAAGATTTGTTGATGCTGAATAGTTTTATTGTCTTTTAGTGGACGCTGGGTGACGCAAATTTCTTCTTTTCGGTCTCATAAGGGAAAGGGAAGCGTATGGTGTATATGTAGTACGATTAACCCTTACCAAGTTGTAAACTTTGAATTTATCGTGTATGAGTTCTTAAAGGACATCAGATGTCGATTCGGTAGGAATCCTGTTTCAGCTTTTTCCGTGTCAGCTGTAGCTTCTTCAGGGCAAACGAATTTCCTCGTCTGACTGTTTTCTCAATGATGCTAGTTCTCACCTTTGTTAGACTCACTGTGTGACATTTTCATCACAGATTCTTTGTCTTCGTGTGCTGCGTTTCGTTGCTCGAGCCTTTCTTCTCTTTGTTGACTTAAGACTTGAAGCATTTGTCGATGAACGTGAAGTTTCATCTCGACGTTAATCAACCCGCAAAGGCAAATAACGTGAGACAGAAATATCGCTGAAAAGACCACCGTGCTCGAGACTGGGCGAGTCTCTGTTTTCTCCATAGATCAGTTCCTCGAGACTTCCAGAATTACCCAGTGGATGGAAATATCTGATATACAGGAAGTGAAACTTGCGCCTTCAAGATCAAAACTAGACTAAAACACGATGCATGTCATGACACTGGGGCTAACCCTTGTTTGACCTTCAGTTCCGGTTTCAGCTTACGGCATTGGATAGAATTTCCTAGTGTGTAATTTTGGTTCATGATTTTTATTGTCCGGGAAATAGCTGCACTCTCTGGAGAGAAAAGAAGGGTCTTATTGACACCTCCAAAATTTGATGTGTGACGAGCAAAGGGTCCATAATTGTCATTAAAGATGTGTCTATTATTCATTGTGGTGTAAGATAGGATAGACGAATTTTTTACTCGTTTGTCTCACTATGGAGTCACTAAGATGTAGATCGCGACGTTTCGACTGCTATACTGCTAGTCTTCATCAGGCGATGAGGTCAATTGTTGCGTGTCGGGTCCATAATTCTTGCGCGAATTGCTTCAACGACAGCGGTGGAAATTTCTCACATAGAGAAGTGTTTTTATTTTCATCTTTTTGCCTCGTGCACGAGAGGAAAGAGTGAGTTCGGTAAATTCATATGTAAGAAACTCCTGTGTAACCAGTCTTTGCGTTCCTAATGAAAGATTCCTGTAAAGGGCGATAGATAGATAGGTAAATAGATAACTTGCTTGCGTTTAAATCAAATTTGACAACAATAATGTAATTTCAATTACAGGCTTAAAATGTTGAAGTGACGGGCTTTGTCACGCAGAGAAATCTAAAGAGACAATGAGTGGATTAAAAACGAACCTCTTTAGCGCATTTTCTGCGAATATGCAAACAGGTATTTGTAACTCACAATAATTAATTGTTAGGTCCATGATCAATATCTCATTGTATATATACCACCATGGGTCAGATCAGGGCATCAGGAACGAATTCAATCAATCAATCAATCAATCAATCAATCAATCAATCAATCAATCAATCAATCAATCAATCAAGCTAAATACCTACTCTGACACTTAAATAAAGTTATTATTATTATAACGCCTGCTTTCTGTTTGCTTTACATTTTATTTTTAGCATGACAGTAGCCTGTGTGAAGGCTAGCATGAGAGCATATAGTCTAAACTTTGAAGCAGTACGCGAATTACCCCGAACTTAACCGTTCCCACATTCCGACACATTAGCTTGAATTAACCTGTGTTCGCAAATGTGACAATGCTGACTATTATCTTTTGCCCACATTGTGGAGGCAAAAATTGACTGAGTGCAACTGACGAAAACAAAGTTTTTCCCATAATAACATCGATCACACAGAAGTGTTCCTATCATCCACAAACAGACCTTTTTCTTCTTTAACCTTAAGCACACCCACTGCTTTTGAATTTGCGGAAAATTCTATTTTAGTTTATTGTCATAAAAATTTAAAAAATATTTGTCTGAAGGCTTTTTTGACTATGATTAATTATTTACACAGCACGGAAATTTTTATTATATGAAGTATTACTAACTGCTCTGAAATGCTGCTAATGACGGTAAGAAGATCTACAGGGTAAATACACACTATTTACTGCTGGTTCATCAGCTGTTACCACTGAGATTACAAGTGGTCTTTGTCAGTCACTAAATTAATTAATAACTGAGGAATAAATGACCTGAAAGGCAATGGAATGCGTTTCTTTTTTTTTAATGATACTTGCAGATTTCTGTTAGCTTTGTAAAGCAGCTGTGAAGTCAGGTCATTTACTTCACGCCTGACCATAACACTTGAGTTTTCCTAATGTATGATATCCTTCTTCTTTTGGGCCATTCAAGTCTCCCAGTCTGATTTGTGTCACAGGCAGAGCAGACTTGTCTGTCAACAGACCGCTGTCCTCATTCCAACCATTGCCAGGACAATTACATTTCCTACCCGCGCTAGCACATGAGTTTGTCACTCCGCATGCGCACATCTTATCACGGTCCATAGCTCCTCCCCAGTAGTTCATCCGTGTTCCATCACGTGACACCCACCAAGCATAACTAAATTCAAGAAATGCTACGCTAGAACTGCACTCAAACTTGATAAACTGTTCACAGTTCTGTGAGACTCGAGTGAGTGCTGCTAGCTGAGCGGTGCTGACTCCAGTGTATCGCACATATTTACCGTAACATCCTCCATAACTACATCCAG
>Ga0126339_10002058_pt1 | contig 14235 bp, 8 predicted proteins | sample OrbTmetagenome_2_FD_92532 | JGI IMG/M metagenome (GOLD analysis project Ga0126339, IMG submission 92532) | Coral microbial communities from Petempiche,Puerto Morelos, Mexico - Orbicella T R C metagenome | ecosystem: Host-associated > Invertebrates > Cnidaria > Coral | place: Petempiche,Puerto... | reverse complement strand
TATACTTCACATCATTTCACTCCTCACGGGAAGATATGAACTCAATTAATTGACCTCGCTCCCAATGTGTGGCTTCATAGCTCAGTCGGTAGAGCATCGCACTGGTATCGCGGAGGTCACGGGTTCAAATCCTGTTGAAGCCCTGATTTTTTTTTTTTTTACAGGTTTCTTTTTTTCATTGGTTTAAATTGGAAAATTTACTGCAATGATCATTCTTCACTTTCATCTACAACTGCAGTTCAAATATGAATTATTTCATATATACTTCACAAAATATAGCTTTCTCAGCAAAATTAGGGCCCATTTAGCATCATGGCACCCAAAACACTGATATTTAAAACCGGCTTTTTTCGGTGAAAATTTGGCAGTCAAAGGGTTAAATCAGAAAATGACTGACTGAGCTTTTGTTTGGGCCAGAATAAAGTTGCCATGGTAGTGGAAGTAGTAGTGGTAACAGTGGAGGTGGTAGAAGTGATATTGGAAACTACATCTAGACATTTAAGACCAAATCCCTCAATTCTGTCACTTTTTTTCCCAGAAATTCCCTTTTAAGTTGACTAAGTGTCATAGCAAAAAGAGGCTACGTTTTCTTATTGTTATCATATCACTTCAAGAATGACATGTACCATAAATGAGAAAGAAACTGACATTAAATTTTCTTCCCTAGTATATTTACTGGTATCATCCATCTCCTTAGAGCTTGATTTTAATTACTGAACAGTAATCACTAATTTGTTTAAATTTAAAATTTTGTCTTTGACAATATCAATCTAAAAAAGTAACAACTCAGAAGCCATCCTTCTCCTTACCTTCTTCGATAACTTGTTCCCCATTAGCATTATAACACTTGTAGTTTAAATTCATAAAATGCTGAAAATAAACATATGGAACTTAAGATGAATTGTTAGATTTGGCTTTAACCATGGTACATAATTTAAAAAAATACTTTTTAAGTCACTTTTTTTTCTTCAGTCTTTATCTGCAAGTATTGGTAAGCTTAAATGTGGACTTTGAACTGGTTTCCAATCATAGCATCACATGTGACAAAAATGTTTTGGAAGCAGCGTAACGAAGAAGCAAACAAAGGAATCCAGGGCTTCAATGAAAAGCCTCAAGAGTAACATCTCGTGTTCTAACCCCTTGGGTATGTATTGGGCAATTACAGATTCAGGGCAAATATTGGCAAAGTGTCCCCTAGACCTATGCCAGTGAGGCTTGGGGTGCAGTGCCAAGTATAGTCAAAATGCACACCATTCCATGTGGGGTTTGGTTGAAACACACACATATACAAAGACAAAACAAGTCAATTCAGAACCAGATGTGTCAATACAATTTAGGATATAGTTTCTTCTGAAACCTTTGACAACAATCACTGTAGATATAATTAAATAATCTACAATCACATTAAATATCTATTGTCATAAATAAACATACCTCATGTTCAGCTTCAAATGGTGGTAATCTGGATACAGCCATCCAGTATAATCTTTGATCTTCTCTTGGTTCACTTCCACAATTATTATTACTGGCACTGAAAAAAATAAAAATGTCATTGTACAATGTACATCATATCAAGTTTGTGTGCATCACCAACATGTACATAGACACAATTGTAATGTTATAATAACCAGGATTTTGACACTGTCAATAAAAATCATCAGCAAGGCAATTAATGCAGCACTCCACAAACGATACATGTATTATGTGCTCCCTGAAGCATGGAATTCCTTGGACCAGGGTCTAAATGTAGTTCTAGAATGATCATTTTCTGCTGATTTTAGCTTCTCTAATGCGCAAAATCTACACTATAATATTACATATATATTAAATATAAATTATTCACCATGACATTTGAGGACCATCAACTGATTTAAGCCAAAGATTTTTGACCAAAATCTACTTTTTACATACATGTACAACCCAGGTTATTCTAAGATGTCTATTTTTAACATTTTTCAGCCATTATTAAGTAATTTCTCATATATTTCTATTATGATTACCTCGTGTTTACCCAAAAAGCCCTCAACAGCACAGTGCATTCTTGCACCTGAGATGTTAATTTGTGTGTTTTCTTGGTTCTCTAGCTTACAGCCAAATGATGCACATTTTGTTTGGTCTTTTAATACATTGACATGTAATCATAGTCACTACTCATGCTAACCACATACCTTTCTGCATGGCTAAATAATTGTACTTTTGAGTTCTTGCTTGCTGATGAAGGTACCACACACAAGTTGTTTAATCTGTTGTCTGCAAAACCATAACAACAACAGTGGTACAAGTAGTAAATTTCACATCAAATCCGTAACCTGGATTTAACTGGTAGCAAGGTTTATTGGCAATGTGAGCTTGAACAATAAACGACCAGCAGGAGAGGTAGGGGGCGAAAGAAAAAAAAGATAGTAAGACAACTGATGTCAAGTGGACACAAACTGCAAGAAAGTCCTTATGGTTGGGGCCCAGTAGTCCATCATTCCAGACCAGTGTTTAGTCATTTAACTGTGGTTTCATGTAGCATCATGTATCCAGGAGTATTTCTGCTCCTCCTGGTTAGACAGAGCCACTAGGAGAGTAGCACTATATTCTTGTCGAAGAACAAGGTCTAAGAACAAGGTCTTCAACCTTGACAAATCAATCCTCTTAAGACAAGTACAGAATACAAGTCAACAGACTAATTAAATGATCAGAATATTCATGCTCTCTCTATTTGTTATATGAACAGGCACTGCAATACCTAGCCAATCCTAACTGTTATTATTTTTTCAAGAATGTGCTGACTGGTTTGAACATTACACTATTGGTGTTTGTTTCAGTTGTGACCTGAGGGATCTTAGTTAATTTATAACAGTCAAAAGAGAAGTGATCCATGGAGGCATGTACATCAAGTACATTTCACTTGTATGTGTGCATGATAAAATGTCTGATGTACACACCCACTGTAACACCATTTTTGTGAGAAACTCTAAAGCCTGGTGCAACACCACCACAGTGTCGTTCCCTAAAAACAATCAAGAAACAAGAGAAGATTATAAGTGAGGCTCTAAAAGTTCACATAACTTGAAGACACTAAGTCTTGTATCCTTAACCTTCCCTCCCTTCCCAACCTAATTTCATACCAGACAATGCATCTTTTTTTTTCGCCATCTTATGCTGGGCATTGTACTGAAAGGTAAATAAGTGAGCCACTTGGATGCAGCTTAGAAATACATGTACATTCTACATAAAAGAAGACACACTAAAAGTAACGTAAAGGTAATTTAAACATTTTTTTGCATCTTTTAATTTAGTTAAATGACAATTACTTAACAAAGTTAACCACAAGCTTAGCTGGCTCTTCAGACAAAAGCAGGCTCACATGGAACATTGCAACTTTGTTAAGACTGGATCTTCAAGTTCTCAAGCATTTTTGTCCAAAGCGGTTTAGTAGCAGTTGTCTTCATAAGTCCTAAATGAAGCTGGACTTCCTAGCTGATAAACATGATACAGTATTTTAACCTTTCAAGTCCAGGTTCAAACTATGAAGAACTCAGGTCAAGGAAATTAAAGAGTAAACAGACAGAGGCAGCAAATATCTTACCAGATATACTCATGAAAATAACATCCATTTGTTTCTTCTCTTGACAAGTCAAATGCATACGCAAATATATTAGCTCCATTACCATCTTTGTTGACATCAACTTTTGCCTAAAAGTTAGCAAAATGAATGTTGTTCAAATCTTATGAGGGAGACAGCATCTTGACCATTTCAGATCAATCAGCCTTATGTGCCACAAAGGCAGAATAAGGATCTATGTATGAATGCATGAAAGGACTGTCAGCTCTCAGCCAATAAAAACAGAGTTAGAAAGCAATGCCAATTGGGTATAAAATCACTTTCGAAAAACCTACAAACAAGTAAATATCTTGATAAAATGCTTGTTATCAATGAAGAGACTTTGTGAACTATGGGTAGTTGTCAAGACATTCAACTAATTGATATTGTGGTACCATAATGTATCAATTTTCATATACATACACATAGTGTGAGTAATCAAATGTTAAAACTGAATGTTTATAGAGCAATATCTTCAAACAATTATCTCCTCTACTTGTTATTGTCATAAAAAATGTAAAATGCTTTTCTCACCTCAAATCTGAATCTCTTTACAAGATGGATGTCTTTTTCATCCAGCAAAGAGTATTTATGCTGTAACGGATAATCAGAGACTTGTAAGCATGAGAAATGTATTCTAAAGGAATACTAAAAATCTATTAAGTATGTATTTACAAGGTTTCCATATAATATGGAAACCTTGGCCTGGTTTGTTCAATATTATTGATAATTTACATGTAACACATTAGAAACCAAGATAATAATAAAGATTATCTCCAAGGATTCACATCAACCTTGTAGACACCCTATGTGTTCTGTAAAAGAAATGCATGCAGATATGATTGTTGTCTAATCACTGATGAAATAAGAGTTGCTCTAAAAGAGAGAATGTTTGTCTTACACAACTGTGCTCAACCCACATTCTTAACATGCCTCTCTTGGTATCATCAGAAATCACCACATGTGCCCACAGTTTACCACTAGCAGTCTGTTTTTCTCTCAACATTCAACAGGGATCATGAGTCGCTTAAAAGGGATTGGGACAAGACATAGGTGAGGCACACATGGGAAGAAAATCAGACATTTTTGTCCTTGTCTCGTCCCAGCCTCTTCTCATCAATACCGCCAATAAACACTTGTCTGACCCTAAGAGAAAAGACTCCCTGCTGGCAGTCTTAACTTACCCAGTAATGAATATGTGAGACAAAATCTCACTTGAGTCTAACAAGCTGGCCTCAAGAAGAGAAAGATTGCAGAACCATTTAAAAAAAACGGAAGTGCTCCCCAATCGGAAGTTACCCTATCAGCATGTGTACAATTTACACTACCAGCACACTTCGGTAAGATCAAACAAAGCGACACAGAGTTAGTTTTTCTCTTTCTTTTGCCCTTGTTTTTCTGTTTTCTCTTATTTTGTCTTTGCTTGTACTTTTTTAATTTTGCATTTGTGAAACACAAAGAAAAAACATCTAAAATGTAAGCGAATTTGCAAGTGATTGAGTTGTTTTTATTTTTCGCGCTCAGGCTGACACAAGTAACCAGAAGTGAAATTTCACCTCCTTAATAACACGTGTGAGTACGCACATGAATCGGTTAATGGGCCCTTGATACACGTTTGACTGTAGTCTCATGCTAGGTTTGATTACCAGCCGCTGTTCAAGAAAGGAGTCCACACAACTGTCCCAAACTCACAGCTGGATGCATGAACTTGGCATTGTAAATTTAGTGCATATATTAAATTGTGAATGACATATTTACGTCAAAGACGTACTTTGCCGCTCACACGTCCAGCTGTCTCTCTCCAGGAGGAATGTAGACTGGACTCAAGTGAGCACAGGAAATCAAGCCTAGTCTTGCACACATCTAGCTGCCAGTTACATTGGTTTTGAGAAATAAAATTGTGATGATAATGCACAGTGTCCTTCACAGTCTGAGAACTAAATACTTTCAAGGTACTCGCAAGAACATGATTAGATCACTGGTTACACCCAAGAGATCTGTAATTTCTGTAATACAGAAAATGCAGTAGATGAAGAGCTCCCCCAGTGGTTCTTTAATGTTAAATAAAACTGGGGTGTTTAGACTGTAATCCTTTAAAGTGTCTATTTAAAACAATTAGACTACTCTTCGTCAACTGCTATGAAAGATAGATGCTCATAAAACACTCGGCTTCTAGTCTAATAGTTAATTAGATCATAAGATAGAGAATAAATACACGTTTATGGCATGTACACTGTATAAGGAACAGTGGCAGATGGGCAGGCGTGTGTTCATCTACGATAAGCCTTAATGATAAACAGTTCAATGGATAACAGCCAAGAGTCATAGCACTATAGCTTCTAATCCAGTTTTGCCTGCAATGGAGATTGCGACGTCTACACTGGTAAAATATATTTCCAGTCAGATCAGTTGTCAACTACATTCATTACCTCCAGTACATACTTACACTGTATCAAATCTCTATCTTGAAACAAAAGAAAACTTTATCCGAATATCGATGCACGGACCAATTTTAAACTAACGCTTACACATGAAAGAAAAGCTTGCTTGTAAATTAAATTAGTTTGGACATGTACCATAAGCTTAAGTTAAGCTTATATTGAGGAATATCAACAATTTTCTAACACTTCCATCTCTGAAGCCGATCAAAGATAAGCTTTGCAAGTTGATTTAACTGATCAACATAATTCAGCACTTACCTTACCACCAGCCTTGCCGATATACACAATGCCTAGCTTCTGCCCTGCTTGCATTATTCCTCCGAATTTGGTTTATACACCGAGATTTCTAAAGAAAACACAAGAGGGCAAACATGGCGGATTTCTTGCACTGCGATCCCATCACCTTGCTGATCAGCGGTCCCACGATCAAACCACATGGGGGCTTGGTAACCGGGCATATCATCAGAAACAGTCTCCTTTGTGTGTCTTGTGTACATGTGGTTCTGTAGCCTGCTTCAAATACGGGTTAACCACATACTCTACGAAACACCTGTCTATGTGCAAAGGAAATGCTGGCAGTAGAAATTTTCATATTGGAATGACGCACAGGAGCTTCCCGACAAAGAATTTGAATCCCAGAGGCTTACCTTCTAAATACATTCTCCACCTTTCATTGCTCCCAGCGCTAGCTGGTTTGGTTTTCTAAACCCAAGTTACGAGAGCGGGCCATGAGAGGTGACTGCATTCGCAAGATACACTACTGTTCGTGATAAAGGAGATTCCGCGGATCACGAAAGACATTTAAGAAAAAGACAAAATATACGTTGCGATTAAAGAAGTGTTTGCACTCAAGAGAAAACATTTTTTAACCCGAGCAGTTCTCGCCGTCACAGCAACCGGTTGGAAGAGCGCGAAACGACATATTTTTACTAAGACTAATATTTCCCCTGAAACTAGAATTGTGAAATATTCCAAGCGTGTCAAATGAATATGTCAGGCTTACAAAGATTCAACCGATCGCACTTGAGAAACTGAACCCGTGACCTTCCGCACACCGCTATGAAGCTATAACTACTGAGCTGTGGGGTACATGATGTGGATAAATGTACCATAAAAAACGAATGGAAACGTATTCCCCATGCCAGTTAATGTAACTTTACTAGACCTCGGAAAGAGGTAAACATTCCTTTCAAACTTGGAAACAAAATAAATGCAAAAGTATAGAAAGAACAAAACACTGACAGATCATGGAGAACTGAATAAATATTTCGCAACGAAACAGCAAAGCATAGACGTCTTGTGATAATACCTGAGCTATTACGCCATCAGAATAGTCTTTTTTTATCAAGATTATTCCAACTCAATCATGTTCAGGGATTACAAATGATCCTAATGGTTTGCATTTTATTACTCTCATGATTCAAATGTTTTCCGTCCACACTATTCATTTGAAAACCCAACAATGGTCAACAATCACCGTTCACTTCGGATGATTATCGTGACGTCATCGTTCAAAAAAAAACTCCGTTTTTAAAATGTTTTCCGTCCAAAATAAAGCGAAAAGCAGGCGTCTTCAAATTCGTCCGGTTAGAAGAGCGTTTTCGAAAAGCTCCGTTCTCGTGACGGATTAGTGTGGACGGTAAGCCCAATAAAGCTGCGTTTTCGAATATCTCCGGAACACTGTGGACGGGGCCGTATTTGGCGGGTTGTATTTTCGCAGGAACTTTTCGCGAAAATGGAAGAGGCGAATTCCGCGGTATTTAAAGTCTGCGATTTCGCAGAAACTGAACCAAATTGACCGAGAATTTTCTTAAAGGCTTAAGAGTATCCCAGAATATAAAGTCACCATTCAGAATGATAGTGAATAGAACCATAGCAAAACAAACTTCAAAAACACGTTGACATGTTGTTTGCGACAAAGCGCAACGTTATATTTTACACAGACATGTCTTCTGTTTTTTTGTATGACTCGGAGAAAGAGAGGGTAAACGGAGCACTGATAAGAATTTTATTTTGTTCTGATCTGATTGGTTGCCAATCGCAAATGGGCGCTCTATGTATATTGGGATTTGGATAGGATGTTAGGCTTCATTAAGTCTAGCTAATTAAGTTGAATAAGTGCAACGCGACGGCCTTCCTTGGCAGCGATGCTGTAGCGGTACCAATCAAACAATGCAGCAGCTTTTGATATTTGCCATTTTTCCTTTTTCACTTCCTGCATCGAGCCATTTTTCTGGTTTAACCTGAAAAAACAGACGGCGTTTCCCTACATTTATTCTACTCTTAACTATGCAAGCACGAAGCCCAGTCCGTTTCAATCTGATCTTTGCTTATATATTGTGCGACGACTGTCAATTCCATTTCACAAGTACTGGCACAGTTTTAAGTCGCACCAAATCACCAAAGTTCAAAGCGTTATCATCCTTCCTCAGAGCAGGACATATTTTTCAAGTGATCAGCAAATAGAATTGGGAAGAAACAAGATTATTTTAATGATTTTTGATAAAGCCTAGTAAGTTTTATCAGCCTAGTGCAGATGGTCGCCTACCCTCCCTTTCCACAAGTTAACGTCTCACTAACTTAATGGTGGGGAGTGAATCTTTTTCTGTGTTTTTTTGTTTTTTAGTTTACCCCCGTCGTGGTTACGGCTTATGTGTTTTCGTCATTTCACACCGTAGTGTTTTCTCGCACAGTGGAAGAAATTTTTCACAACGACACACTATTAAAATATTCCGTCCTGCATCGTTTCCCAACAACTTGGATGACGAACGCTTACATACAAAGGTGCGATGAAAAGTGTTTTCGTTATTTGATTACTTGAAGTTCTCTCGAGTTTACATGTACATGTAGTGCTGTGGCTCCGATTCATGGAGGCGCTGTTACCTAATGTTTAGCGCGTCGAACTCTCGGTTTAGCGGTCTGGGTTTGAGTTCTGAGGCTGACGCCACAGAACTTGCCAGAAGCATACATGTATTGATTTGCTGCTGTTAATAAGAGGAGGTACCGAGATCTCTGATGTTTTGTCCTTTATTTCTCGGACTACTGTCTGGTACAATCTTCGTCTAACTTCTACTGCTTCTACTTCCACCACTACTCAAGTGGACTGGCATATGGGTAGCTATGTGCAGGGGCGGATCCAGGATTTTTCTAAGGAGGGGTGCACCACTATAGAACGGCGTAACTGACTGGTGAGGTAAACAAATTTTAAATGCGAATACGAAGGCTTCATTTCAGGGGTGCACACCCCCTGTACCCTCTCCCTAGATCCGCCCCTGATGTGTGGGCCACACGTAATGACTGACCTTGGAGGATTCAACATCTTTTTAGAATACTAACCCAAACACTTACACGCGACTTCCTGAAGCGAACTACAAAGTTGAAAATAGAAGCTAAAGCTTAAAGAACAAGAAAACTAAACGTACAGGATCTTTCGTGGGAGATCTAGCAGACCAAGGCCATTAAAAGAACCCGCCAAACATGACCATTGATATGGTGTTGTTAAGAGCTAAACTAGTGCTCGTATTATCATCAGGCAAACGCGAGAGGAAGTTGAGAAGAACGCAAATGTTTATCTACTGTAACCCCGAGCCTTGGGCAAGAGTTCAAGTTCTTCCAACTCTTGTTTATTTTCATCAGAAGATGTTGACGGCGGTACTGGCGGTACATTAATTACCGTTTCCTCTCCATCGGTTTTTTTGGATTTCTCTGATTTCTCTCCTATAACCTTAGAGATTATCCAGGCTATTAATGCAGTAGTAAAGTATAAAAGGGCCGCCTTAACTACTTCATTTGCAGTTTCCCTTATGAAAAAGGACTGTCCAGCTAATATCAGTAGAGTAACAAGTAAAACTGTGGAAAACCAACCAAATATACAAAGAACTGAATTCATAGGATCGAAATCGGAGTGAAGTACGATGAAGACAAGAAAAACCGTGACAACAATAACAATGGAAATAACTAGTAGAACAGTAATACCCCATAATGGGTTAATCATGATTCCGATTACAAGCCAGCAAAAATAATATATAGTCAGGTTTGTCCACAGAAAGATACCAACTTTTGCCACTAATTCTATTGAGGTATTTCCTGGAAAGAACTGATATTTTTTTCCTGCAAAAATGCTAGCTGGTACTAGCACTAAAACCTCCAGAAATATCAATGGTAGGATTACATACAGATCGCACAGAGTGTTACCAGATTTTAAAAAACCAATGGTCGTAAATAGAAGTGTACTCTTCCCGATTGATAAAACGCACGAGACAACTTTAACAGCCTTAGCTAACATTTGTCTCTTGCTTTTGTTTTCTGGACGTTTGTCCTCAGTCGAATCGTCTTTTCTTTTGTTTTTTGTTTTATCATTGTTATCATTATTATTTTCAGTGTGAAAAAGAGCGAAAGTTATTGTGGCCAACGTTGGGCCAAAAAGTATTGTAAAAACAAACGAACACCACAACATTGCCCTGATGTAAGCCCTGTGCTCTGCAGGTATAGCAGATATGTTTGTCTTGTGGCCCTCTATGACACACTCAGCTGTGTTCAGCGTTGGATCTTGTATTGCTGGTCTCACGGCCAGATCTTGAAGCTTTCAAAATAAAAAGTACTATATAAGTGTCTAAATATCAGTAGCTATTAACCTACTGTTCCCAAATCAAATTGGAATTTATAAATGTTGATTTCTGTGGATGGAGGAAAACCAGTGAATAATCTCGAAAGAAATTCTCGGACCAAGGACGAGAGCCGTCAGCAACTTTACATTATGACGCAAGGTCCAAGATTCGAACCGGAGTAACATTGGTGTATAATTACTATTGAGGGCTAGCGCTCAGCGAAACGGTCCCCAAACCCCATCCTACTTTAAGCAACTACAGTGGAACCTCACCGTTAGGCCGACCATGCACCTAATCATGTCTGCTCCTTTTTGGGGGCCCAAAATATAGCTCACTCTTTTTCCTCCTGATTTAAGTAAAACCACTTTCGACTGAGTGTGGCCACACCGCCATACGTATGCGAAAGTGTTGGGTGCTATGTAATGGAACGTCGTGAAAAAACAACAACTTCTGTCTGTCCTGATGAATTCGAGGAAAGCGATACTGCCAGCGAGAACCTGGGGCAAGCACAGTGTTTACGCAGAAGAGCTAAGCGGGGTTAATTACATGTAACAAGCTTCCTGGATCAGTGCAAACGGCAAGACTCAAGACTGCAACTATACTTGACAAAGCAGGAACAGCCCATGTCGACAAGTCCTAACTGCATTAACGAGCTGGCCGTAAACGATGTTAAAACAACTACAACTTTACAAGTAAATACATTGTATATCAATTAACATCGCATTTTGATAGGTTCTTACTTATGATCAATTGAAGGACAGACGAATATAACTGCTCATAGCTTACCTCAGCCAGAACTCTGTCGATCATCATAAAGCGGTCATCTTCAGAGACGTTACAACAGAACGGTGCAATTGTGATATTTAATTCTCGCTTTCGAGATGTGACTAGGATCGAACCAAGAGACAATAACTCAAGAACCCTGGCAGGCAAGGCGGCGTATAGACATGACATGCTCCATGTGTACGGAACTGGTGAGGATTTTCCCGTTTGGTTGAATGTATGCAAATTGACATGAACAAGAACAGATGAAGGCTTCCTTGCAGGGTACAGAGCTAAAGCAATGTTGAAGTAGTTCTTCGGCGATGCCAAGGCACTGTAGACATCTGCGTAGGTTTCAATACAGGTGGTATTATTCACACATTCTTTGATCACATTGGCTTTGGTGTGCTGAGCAAAATTCGTCACTATGACTTGGATCAGCAAAAGCAGCAGGAAACACTTCTGCAAAGTGGCCAGGAACATTATGGAGGTCTCCACCACAGTTCTGTTTGAAAGAAAGTTACGAATATTAACTGCTTGATTTCTGAAAAGTGAACTTTACTTTTGGTTACACTCAACAGCGAGACCGCAGCTAATATATCACAAACTAAAATCTTCTATCGATTTTACAAAGTGGGTTTTAGCCACGAAACTCGGAAAATGAATCCTCTGTAAACAGTAGCAGTTTCAGGGCCCTTGAATTGAGTTCTCAATATCCATATGTCGATTAGTAAAATAAAAATAAGATAAAATAAATAACTTGCAAATAGAACTGACATAAACTATTAAGAATCCCAACTGGCGCATGGTGGGAGGCTGACCAGGTGGCTATTTACACAACGCAGTCGAGAAGTTGAACTCAGGACTACCGAGAAAATATCCAGATAGCGGGAGGATGGAGGATTTGAACCACGGACCTCCAGATTGCAAATCCAGCGCCCTTAACCACTCGGCCACGCCGCCTCCACAGGCTCATTACTCATTGATTACCCATCGATTACTCGTGGATTGATGTGGATTGATTGACATCATAATTCAGTAGTATACACGACCCCACAAGCTTTGTAGCTTTAATTTGGTGTGGGCGGAAAGCATTTTGGAAACGGAGCTTTTCGAAAACGATGACCTGAGTTTTCCGCAAGCCGGCACAAATCCAAAGTGACTGGTGATCGCTGCGTTTTCAAATTTCTCCGCCGTAACCAGTGTGGATGCTGCCTCAGCTGTCGTTGTTATTGCACAGGACATCTAAGAAATGTACAAAGGTTTATGACGCACAGCCATTGTACTGCTTATTAAATCTTTTGAGTGGTGACGTTATCGTCTCCCTCAAGGTTTGCTTAAGCACACTTTCAATCTTTGAGTAAGGGTGTCACTAAACACCGGAACGGAACGGTCAGAACGAACCAAAACACCGGAACGAGCTGCAAAGAGCCAGGACACCGGACCCAGAACAAGCCCGAATGGCACGAGAATGGGCCGAACTGACACCGGAATGGACAGAAATAAAACGGAATGAAACAAACACGAACTGGGTCGAACGAAAATGAATCAGAATATACAAGATGAACCGGAATGACCCCGAATGGACTCGGAATGGAGCAGAATGGCACCAGAATGAGCGGCTTTTTTCGCGTACAACCCACGCGTAATGCGCGAACTTATGTTAACAGAGGGAGAGATAAGTAATTAAGACTGCATTATTATCGTTGTTTCTTTGTCACGTGTACTACCAATGCAGTGGACGAATTACGCTAATTACATGCCACAATTCCAATCCACCAATCCAATCGTGTTTTCCCTCAAATTGGAAATCTTGATCTGGATAAAAACAGGTATCAGAACAGCGCGCAATGCATTGAGCTACAAGTTTTCATGTCGCCGAAAGTTCGCCAGTTGACTTCCTCGATCCTGTCCTTGACACTTCGACCACCATCTACCATCCCCGTCCACCATCTAGCTAAGACCCACCTCAGCCTGTCATCCCACAGCAGCTTGCCTATCCTGCGCTTGATAAGTCGTCTATCCTGGATCTATTCTCCACAGCTGGTAGACAACAGAGGTTACCGCTACAACGTTAAACGTCTTAGATACCACTGACTGGCAATGAACAGTCAGGGCTAAGCTAGCTATCGTGAAGTGAGCTTAATAGCTTATTTTATATCTGTTGGCGCTAAATTGAATAACGTATTTCTCAACTCTCTTTTAAGTCAACCCATGCAGGGTTGCCTCTCTTTTAGATCAACCCGGTAGTGATACAACGCAACGCCAGTAGTTAGCAGTTATCAGCCCATCCCCACAACCGCCGAACAGTCCCTGGAGAAGTAGTATCTGCCACCATCACTACAACAGCGAAGGCCAAAGCTGTGGCATATCGAATCAGAGCAGTTTCTGCCGTCGTCGAGGAAGTTCTGCTGCAGAACATGACTGATGAACCCTGAACAAGTCTACCCTGGCCAGAGTACATCGCCAGAACTGCCCACAGAATGCGCCAGCAACTCAGACCGAAAGACCTGGTGGACCCAGACTTCAAGATCGCCGATAGCCACATTTCTGACGGTTTCTTTCGCTCACACGTTAAAGTGGGTGGCCATTGCCATCTCAGGTTCGCCACCGGCCTGCAACTCCAGTTCCTTGCCCGCATAAAGAGCTGGAACATCAACGGTACCTTCAAGCTGTGCTGAAACCACTTTACTCAGCTTCTGACGGTACGTCAACGCGTTCGTCAAACAGGACGACCACGCTAAACACCCCTTTAGGAGCGGCCACCAAATAAAATGAAACACCGAACTAAAGCAATGACTAACAGGAGTGATTATAACTTGCATGGGACTGG
>Ga0126339_10002057_pt1 | contig 14237 bp, 11 predicted proteins | sample OrbTmetagenome_2_FD_92532 | JGI IMG/M metagenome (GOLD analysis project Ga0126339, IMG submission 92532) | Coral microbial communities from Petempiche,Puerto Morelos, Mexico - Orbicella T R C metagenome | ecosystem: Host-associated > Invertebrates > Cnidaria > Coral | place: Petempiche,Puerto... | reverse complement strand
TACATGGCGTGGTGGCTGGCCTGGGGACCGTTCGTCGGGGTGTTCGTCGCGCGCATCTCGCGGGGGCGCACCATCCGGGAGTTCGTCTTCGGCGTTCTCTTCGTGCCGACGCTGTTCTCGATCGTATGGTTCGGCGTCTTCGGCAGTGTCGGGTTCTTTGGAGCCCTGCGAACGGACCTGCCCGTTCTGGCGGTCGTCGCCGAGGATTTCAATCGATCGACCTTTTATCTGCTGGATCAGTTACCATTGACCACGCTGACCACGTTGACCGTCGTCATCGCCGCCTTCCTGTTCATCGTGACCAGCGTCGTGAGCGCCGCCTTTGTCCTGGGGATGTTCTCGTCCGGTGGCGATGCCAACCCGGATGCGCGGGTGAAGCTGATCTGGGGCGTGATCCTGGCGGCCCTGGGGTTGGTGATGATCCTGTCGGACAGCATCGGCGCCGTGCGGTCGATCATTGCCCTCGGCGCCATGCCGTTTCTATTCATCGTGCATCTGCTGATGGTCAGTCTCGTCCGGGCCCTGACGCGGGAGACGCCTTGATGATCGTTCACCCGCTTCTCGATACGCTGTTGAACGTGTTTGTCTTCGTTTTCGCCGGGGTGGTGGCCTGGTTGTACACCGGGGCGCCGACAAAGCTGGATGACTAACACCGACCGTCCTCGGTCCTGACTCGTCAGGCCCAAGGACACACGCCGCTTCGCGGCGCCGATGCGGTCGCGTCGACCGTCCGACAGAAGAAGTTGCTTTTGTCGGGCGGTGTAAGCGAGGGCCGGCGCCGGTTCGACTCTCGCCACGGTCCATTGGGATCGTATCCGGACTGTGGTTGCCGAAACCGGGGGACACGTCGGCCCTCAAAACCACCCGAAGGGAACGCGGGCAGGAGAGTGCCGTCTTTCATTCGAAATCTTTCAACCATGAGTCGTTTCCTTGACTCTTTTCCGTGGCCGTTTAGCCCGATACCATTGTGTTGGGTGGGCGCACTCGCTATAAAACCGCGCCATGATTTTCCCGTCGGGTGTTCGCAGGTCGGTCGCGGTGGTGCCGCGCGAACCGGCGAGGGACAAGAAGACGGGTGGGCCAGCGCCGATGGTGCGTCTGGGTCCATGACGGGAGGCGTTGTCACGCACGGGAGGCGATGATGGAGTTCGAGAAGGCCCGCTTCAACATGGTCGAGAACCAGATTCGCGCCAATCGTGTCACCGATCCGGTGGTGCTCGGGGCGATGTCCACGCTGCCACGTGAGCTCTTCGTGCCCAAGGCGCTGCGTGGCATTGCTTATGTGGACGAAGATTTGCCCCTGGACGACGGCCGTCACCTCATGGAGCCTCTGGTGCTCGCGCGCATGATCCAGGCGGCGGCGATCGGTGACACCGATGTTGTGCTGGATGTGGGATGCGCCACCGGCTACTCGTCGGCGGTTCTCGCCGGGATCGCCAGCACCGTGGTTGGCCTGGAGGAAAATGAGGATCTGGCCACGCGGGCGACGAGAACTCTCACGGATCTGGGGATCGACAACGCGGTGGTGGTGACGGGGCCTTTGGTCGAGGGATACGCCCGCCAGGCCCCCTATGACGTCATTCTGATCGGCGGGGCCGTGCCGGCGATCCCCAATGGCTTGCGTGACCAGCTTGGCGATGGTGGCCGCCTGGTGGCCGTGGTCGGAGATGGCGGATGGAACAGCAAGTTGACCGTGGTGGAGCGTCATGGCGACGCGTTTGGACAGCGGGTGCTGTTCGACGCCGCGACGCCGACGCTCCCAGGCTTTCAGCAGGGCGAAGAGACCTTCGTTTTTTGACGGACATCCACCTGCGCGGTTTCGCGTCCTCAGGCGGCGTGTTAGTATGACCTGGTAAGGGGCCGGAATAGACCGCCATTTTTTCTTCATAGGTAGGGTGCCGAGCGACCCCTGGCGGGGCGCGATGGGGCGTGGCATGATGGCCCGGCTTCGAGCGGCCCCGTGGACAGGATGCCGGGGACAGGATATCTGGGGCAGCACGGCGCTTGGGGCGCGGTGACATCCCTTGGTTCTCCCCAGATGGGCGTCGGCGCGGCAAGGCAGTGTGGACCCAGGGTGGGACACGATGATTCAGCGGGTGAACGCGGCATGAGAAGATCTATCTCCCTCCTGGCCGGCGCGGCTTGTGCCACGCTGGTTTTCACTACTGTGCCGGTCTCCGCACAATCCATCGAAGAGGCGCTGGCCGCCGCCTACATGAGCAATCCAACCTTGCAGGCCCGCCGGGCCCAAGTGCGGGCTGCGGATGAAGGTGTGCCGCTGGCCCTGTCCAACTGGCGCCCGACGGTTTCGGTCGCGGGTGAGGCGGGCGTGAGGCGCAACCGCCAAGAGGTCGACTCCGTGTCCGACACGCGCACCACCAATCCGGTGTCCGTCGACGTGACCATTTCTCAGACCTTGTTTCGCGGATTTCGAACCGAGGCGGAGATCGATCAGGCCGAGATGACCGTCTTGGCGGAACGGGGATTCTTGCGCGCGGTGGAACAGCAGGTCCTGTTGGACACCGCGACGGCCTATCTCAACGTCGTGCGCGACGACGCTGTCGTTGACCTCAACCTCAACAACGAAGAGGTCTTGGGCCGGCAGCTCCAGGCGGCGCGGGACAGGTTCCGCGTCGGCGAGATCACGCGGACCGATGTCGCGCAAGCGGAGGCACGCCTGTCCGGGGCCAAGTCTGACACGGCGTCGTCGGTGGCCACGCTGGAAAGCTCCCGCGCCAATTATTTGCGGCTGGTGGGCTTGGAGGCTGCGGATCTGGATGAGCCGGAAGCGGTGCCCAACCTGCCGGTGTCGCGTGACGGCGCCATTGAGCGGGCCCTGGCCAACAACCCGAGCATCATCGCGGCGGAGTACACGTGGCGGGCCGCCCAGGACGAGATCCGCGACCAGCGGGGGCGTCTGCTGCCGGAGGTCAGTCTGAGCGGGACCTTTTCGCAGGGTTGGGAACAGAGCAACGTCGAGGACTCCAATACCCAGACCTTCTCGGCGGGGATCAACGTGACGGTGCCCATTTATCAAGGGGGCAGCGTTTACTCACAGTTGCGGCAGGCCAAGCATGTCGCGGGTCAGCGGCGGTTGGAGTATGATGAGGCGCGCACAGAGGTGCGTGAACAGACGGAGCAGGCTTGGGAACAGTTGGTGGCGACGGAAAGCCGAATCGAATCCCTTCGCGATGAGATCGATGCCGCGCGTATTGCATTGGAAGGGGTGGAGCGCGAAGCCCAGGTGGGTGCTCGGACTGTGCTTGATGTCTTGGATGCGGAACAAGAATTGCTGAACGCGCGTGTCGACATGGCCTTGGCGCGGCGTGATCGCCTGGTGGCCGGCTATACCTTGTTGTCCGCGGTCGGTGACCTGACGGCCGAGGGACTGGGGTTGCCGGTGACACTGTACGATCCGACCGTCAACTACAACGACGTCAGGGGTCAGTGGTTTGGCTCGTCCGCGGCTGCGGACGACGATGCCGCCTTGGGTCTGGAAGGAGGACCTGTGAACTCCAAGCCGGCCAACTGACCGGGGTCCACGGCCCCGGGCGGGGGCCGCGGCATCGGCGCGGTCGTCTCGTCAAGGGCAGCGGTGTGCGCAGGAAGGACGACAACGCCCATGACCGACAAGGACGCGCAACAGGAACCCTCCATGGAGGATATCCTGGCCTCGATCCGCAAGATCCTGTCAGAGGACGAGGAGGAAGACACTGCGCGCGCCGAGGCTGCACCGGAACCAGAGCCTGAACCAGAGCCCGAGCCCGAGCCCGAGCCGGAACCGGTACCCGAACCGGAGCCAGAGCCACCAGAGCCCGAGCCAGTACCTGAGCCTGAGCCGGTCGTTCAGGAGACCGACGAGGACGATGTTCTTGAACTGACGGATGACATGGTGGTGGCCGAGGAACCCGCGCCGCCGCCGCCTCCACTGATGGACGACGAGCCACTGGTGGCGCCATCCGTGGCGGCGTTGTCGACCCGATATCTCAGCGACTTATCTCAGGTTGTGCGAGCGAACACATTGCCTGTCGGGGATGGAACGGTCACGTTGGAGGGCTTGGTTCGTCAGGTGGTTCGCGATTTGGTCAAAGACTGGCTGGACGACAACCTTCCGGAGATCACCGAACGCTTGGTGCAGCGCGAGATCGAACGGCTGGCCAAGGAGGCCGGGAGACGATAGAAAGCCCAAGCGTTTGGGAACGCGGACAGTCGGCCGGCCGGATCCTGACCCGGCCGGCCTTTTTTGTGTAAGGTGTGTGACTCCATCAGCGCGACCGCGACACGCGGCGATGACTTGGTCGGGTCCCTGCAGGAAGAGGAACGGGTTCAGCCATGCTGGACAAGACCTATGACGCCAAGGCGGTCGAACAGCGCAGGTACGAACGATGGGAGACATCCGGGGCGTTCGCCTGCGACCCGACATCGAATACCGCGCCCTATACCATCATGATGCCGCCGCCCAACGTGACGGGCAGCTTGCACATGGGACATGCGCTGACCTTCACCCTGCAGGATGTGCTGATCCGCTACTTCCGCATGAAGAGGCGCGACGCCTTGTGGCAGCCGGGCCAGGATCACGCGGGAATCGCCACGCAGATGGTTGTCGAACGCAACCTGGCGGCCGAGGGAAAGACGCGCTATGACCTGGGGCGGGACGCGTTCATCGATCGCGTTTGGGAGTGGAAGGCCCACTCCGGTGGCACCATTCAGCGGCAGTTGCGCCGCCTTGGCGCCTCGCCCGACTGGGACCGAGGGCGCTTCACCATGGACGAGGGCCTGTCGCGCGCGGTCACCAAGGTCTTTGTTCAGTTGCACAAGGACGGCCTGATCTACCGCGACAAACGACTCGTCAACTGGGATCCCAAGCTGCACACCGCCATCTCCGATCTGGAGGTGGACCAGCGCCCCACCGATGGCCGCATGTGGTACTTCCGCTACCCGGTGGCGGATCAGCCCGACCGCTTCGTGGTGGTCGGCACCACGCGGCCGGAAACCATGCTGGGCGATACCGGTGTTGCCGTCCATCCGGACGACGAGCGCTTTCAGGACCTGGTGGGGCAGTCGGTGATGCTGCCCATCGTGGACCGGCGCATTCCCGTGGTGGCCGATGCCTACGCCGACCCGGAGAAGGGCTCGGGGGCGGTGAAGATCACGCCGGCCCACGACTTCAATGACTTCGAGGTCGGTCGCCGTCATGGCCTGGCGATGATCAATGTGCTCGATCGCAATGCCTGTCTGAACGACAACGTGCCTGAAGACTTCCGGGGTCTGGACCGGTTCGTGGCCCGTGAGCGGGTGGTCGAGCGCATGGAGGCCCTCGGTCTGCTGGAGAAGGTCGAGCCGAACCCCATGACCGTGCCGTATGGGGACCGCTCAGGTGTGGTCATCGAACCCTGGCTGACCGACCAGTGGTTCGTGGATGCCAAGACCTTGGCCGCCGAACCCATCAAGGCGGTGGAGGAGGGACGCACCCGGTTCGTTCCCGCCCACTGGGCCAACACCTTCTTCGAATGGATGCGCAACATCCAACCCTGGTGCGTCAGCCGGCAAATCTGGTGGGGGCATCGCATTCCCGCGTGGTACGCGCCGGATGGCACCATCTTCGTGGAGGAGACGGAGGAGGAGGCCCAGGCGGCGGCGCACGCTCGTTTCGGTGAGCCGGTGTCTCTGCACCGCGATGAGGACGTGTTGGACACGTGGTTCTCATCGGCCCTGTGGCCGTTCTCGACGCTTGGCTGGCCGGACCGTACACCCGAACTGGATCGCTACTATCCCGGCGATGTGCTGGTCACAGGCTTTGACATCATCTTCTTCTGGGTCGCCCGGATGATGATGATGGGGCACTACTTCATGGGCGACGTGCCGTTCCGCGAGGTCTACATCCACGCCCTGGTCCGCGACGAAAAGGGCCAGAAGATGTCCAAGTCCAAGGGCAACGTCATCGACCCCCTGGATTTGATCGACAACTATGGCACCGATGCGTTGCGGTTCACGCTCACGGCCATGGCGGCCCAGGGCCGTGACATCAAGATGAGCGAGGGACGGGTTCAGGGGTATCGGAACTTCGCGACAAAGCTCTGGAACGCGGCGCGCTTCTGCCAGATGAACGGCTGTTTGCCAGTGTCCGACTATGACCCGTGCCGGGTCACCACCACCCTGAACCGCTGGATCGTCGCCAAGACGGCCGAGGCGACTCGTCGCGTGGAACAGGCCCTGGAAACCTACCGCTTCAACGAAGCGGCACAGGTGATCTATCAGTTTGCCTGGAACACCTTCTGCGACTGGTTCCTGGAGTTCGCCAAGCCCGTGTTCGGTGGTGAGGATCCCGTCGCCGCCGACGAAACCCGCGCCACCACGGCCTGGGTCCTGGACCGTATCCTGGTGATGCTGCATCCGGTCATGCCCTATGTGACGGAAGAGCTGTGGGAGGCTCTGTCCGAGCGCCGCGAGACCGCGCTGATCGCGGCGGAATGGCCGGACGCGGAAGACCTCGCGGCGCCCGAGGCCGAGGCCGAGATGGATTGGGTGGTGCGCCTGATCACCGCGATTCGCTCGGTGCGCTCGGAAATGAACGTGCCGCCCGCCAGCCGATTGTCGGTGCAGATCAAGGATGCCGGAGAGACCACACGGGCGCGTCTGAACACGCATGATGCGCTGCTCCGCACCCTGGCGCGTCTGGACGACATCACGCGTGTGGAGGCGGCGCCGGCCTCGGGCGCGGCCCAGGTGGTGGTGGATGAGGCCACGGTCATCCTGCCGCTGGCCGACGTCATCGACCTGGACAAGGAACGTCAACGACTGGCCAAGGATGTCGCCCGGCAGGATGGCGAGATCGCCAAGCTGGCCCGCAAGCTGGACAATGAGGGGTTCCTGGCCAAGGCGCCGGCCGAGGTGGTGACCGAAAACCGGGAACGCCTGGCCGAACTGGAGGTTGCGCGGGATCGGTTGCGGGAGGCGCTCGCGCGCATCGGCTAGAGTATTCCGAGATCAAGTTGGGTCGCGATACGGACCAACTTGATCTCGAAGATACTCAAAACCTATAGAATGAGAGTGAAGTCGGGTTAGCTTGACCCAAGCTGATCCCGCTTCACTCTAGCCGCCGCGGGTGAGCCCCCCCGCGCGCTGGAAGGCGCATGGACAAAAAAAACACCCGTCGCTGGTATAAAAGGTGGTCTGACGGGCCTGACGCCATCTGTAGTGCCCGCTTCGGGTGTGATAGCATCCAAGGACGACTCACGCACGGACGCTGGCGCTTGCCGGCGGACCGTCACCGCGCCGGGGCCGACCCATGGCCGAGGACATTCCACGCACGGCGCCACCCTTTGCGGTTGCCTGGCGCCAGCAGGATCGGGCGCCCGACCATCATCGTGACGGGGGCGGTCGTCATGCCGCGCGTGAGCACGCGCGCGCCACCGATGCCTATGAAAGACTCGGTCCTCCGCCTCACGAGGTCGCGGACGCTCTGTCCGTGCAGGGGGTCCCGCAGGCCGACCTAACGCCGGCGGTGCGTCGGGCGCTTGGCCAGTTGATGGGCGAGATCGATCGCTTGCGCCAGGAGTTGGAGGCCGCGCGTGAGGGGGACGGAGCGCTGTTTGATGTTCGGGAGCGGGCCGAACATCTGCCGCTTCTGGGCGCGCGGTCCCTGGAGCGGGCTTTCCGCCGAAGCATGGCGGCGGCCGAGAGCGGTCCGACGCCTGCCGTGGTCTTTCTGTATGCCGGAGATTACGAGTCCATTCGCGCGCGCGACGGTCTGGCCGCCGCCGAGGCGGTCTATCACGCCATGGCCGGCGCACTGGCGCGGTGCCGCCGCGATGACGAGGTTGCCGGTGCCGTCGGCGGGGCCAGCGTGGTGATGCTGGTGCCGTTCGATGGCCATGTCGACCGCCTGTGGGCGCGTGCCCGCGTCCTGGCCAAGGCGGCCGGTGCCCCGGTCCCCTGGCGATCGGAGACCTTGCGTGTTGGCGTGCTGGTCGGGGTGCATGTGCCGCGCCCGGGTGAACGTCCGGGTGACGCTTTCTGGCAGGCGGAACAGGCCGCCCGTCGCATCGTGTGAGGGCTATTGCATGCGGGCTTTCGTCGCCGGCGCCCCATCCGCACGGCAGGCCCGTCTCAGGACGGGTCCTCCGTGGCGCGCTGCTCAGGCGATGATGTCGGGGGTTAACTGGTTCTGCAGGCGCGTGATCTCATCCTTGAGGATCAGTTTGCGTTTTTTCAGGCGTCGCAACTGGAGCATGTCGTAGGGCGCTGTATCCATCAGGCGCGCGATGACTTCGTCCAGGTCACGGTGTTCCAGCCTCAGGGCTTCCAGTCGGCGGCGGAGGGTCGCTGTGTGTTCATCGTCGATCATGCGGGGTCCGGTTGCGGCGCCAAGGGTCATGACAGGCATTGACGAAAGGGGCTCGTCAACGCGTGCCGGCATTGTTCCCGGTCGCAGGTCCGCCGCCGACGCCGTCCCAGGGGCCGGCGAGGGGACCATAACAGGAAACGCGCCGGCGACGACTGTGTCACCGGTCGGTGGTCTCGACCAATGGGATCGGAGGGTCACCGGCGGTCGTCGACGGTGGATCGCCGGATCCACCCCCCGAGCCCGCGCTGGTGCGGGGGTGGGTGAGCCTGGCAACAATCGTGAAAGTTCTCCGACACTGAGCGGCAGATTAGCAGAAAACCGGTGACGGGGACATGGATCCTGAAGCACCTTGGGGGCGCTGTCGGCACGGGACAAACAGGCCGCGCCGGCACTGGATTGCCCCGCGTAGTGTTTGTAGTCCGGGCGTTCGCGCGATGTGCGCGGCCGGCGTTCGCGTGTCGGCGCGGCGAGGGGATGACCGACGATGGTAGGACGGTAAGACGGGTGAGTAAGCCCACAGCACGGAGGACGGCATGGCAAAGATTCGGCGGCTTGGGGTGTTGACCAGTGGCGGTGACTGCGCCGGTCTGAACGCGGTGATCCGTGCGGTCACGTATCGGGCGGTTCGCAACTACGGTTGGAAGGTGTTCGGTATCATTGACGGCACCATGGGTCTCATGGAACGCCCCTTGCGCTACCGGGAACTGGATCTGGACATGTTCTCGGGCAACATGCTGCGGGAGGGCGGCACCTTCCTGGGAACGGTCAACAAGGGCGATCCGTTCAATTATCCCATGCCCGATGGGACCACCCAGGATCGCTCCCTGGACTTCGTCGACGGCTTCAACAAGCTGGCGTTGGATGCGCTGGTGGTGATCGGCGGCGATGGGTCCATGCGCATCCTGTCGCAGTTGTGCGACCGCGGCGGCATTGGCATGGTCGGCGTGCCCAAGACCATCGACAACGATGTGCACGGCACGGACTTCGCGGTCGGGTTCACCACCGCCGTCAACGTGGTGACGGAATCGCTGGATCGCCTGCAACCGACGGCCGCCAGCCATCACCGGGTGATGATCCTGGAGGTCATGGGCCGGGATGCCGGCCACATCGCCGTCAACGCCGGTATCTCCGGTGGCGCCGATGTGATCCTGGTGCCGGAACTGCCCTATCGTCTGGACAGCATTGCCCAGAAGATCGACCAAGTGCTTCGCGAGGGCCGCAACCACGCCTTGATCGTGGCCGCCGAGGGTGTCAAGACCGAGGAAGGGGTTAGCGCCCAGGTGGCGCACTCCCATGGGCAGACCCGGTACGGCGGGATCGGTCATTATCTGTCCGAGCGAATCGCGCAGATGACCGAACTGGAGACGCGAGAGACGATCCTGGGTCATGTACAGCGTGGCGGCACGCCCTCCACGCGCGACCGCTTGCTGGCCTCGGCCTTCGGCGTGCATGCCGTGGACATGGTTGCCGAGGGGCGTGTGGGCCGCATGGTGGCCTGGCAGGAACGGGGTGTCACCGACGTGCCTCTTAGCGAGGTGTGCATCGGCCCGCGCTCGCTGGAGCCGGACGGCACGCTGATCAACGTGGCTCGTGGCCTGGGCATCTACGTTGGCGAGTCGAACGAGTAGCCCTTTACACGACCCCTGATCATGATTCGTATCAACGTCCGTGACCGGTCGCCGCGCCGACCGGTCACGGATAAGGTCATCGTCAGTCCGTCTGACTTAGAGTGAGACCGTCTCCATCGGCCTCGCGCCAGCGCCGCGCGAGGCCGGCGTCGATGTCGAACAGGTCCAGCACCCGTCCCACGGTGTGGTCCACCATGTCGTCCAAGGACTTGGGCCTGCTATAGAAAGCCGGCACGGGCGGCGCCACCACGGCCCCCATTTCCGTGACCGCCGCCATGGCGCGGATGTGCCCAAGGTGCAGTGGGGTTTCCCGTACCATCAAGACCAGCCGGCGACGTTCCTTCAAGGTCACATCGGCGGCCCGGGTCAGCAGGTTGTCCCCGGCCGAGGCAGCGATCGCGCCCAGCGTGCGGGCCGAGCAAGGTGCGATCACCATGCCCCGCGTGCGAAATGATCCCGAGGACGGCGCGGCCGTCAGATCATCCACCTTATGCCATGTGGAGGCCAGGGCGCGGACCTGGGCGACCTTCAACGTGGTCTCGTGGGCCAGGGTGACCTCGGCCGCCTGAGTCATGATCAGGTGAGAGGGGATGCCGAGTCGGCCAAGTGTCTCAAGGAGGCGCACGGCGTACGCAAGACCAGAGGCACCACTGACTCCGACGACGAGGGGGCGGTTTGGGGGCATTCCAAAAAAATCCTTTAAACTACGCAGGGATCGGCGGAAAGCAAGACGAATCCTCCATTCTTCACCAAACCGTCGCGGAAACGCTTCCACACGGTTCGTGTCTCGGGTACACTTATCGCGTTTCTCCACTTGATAAGGAGGGTATGTCATGGGTCGTGATGCACGGATGGATGCGTTGAATACCCGGCATTCGGAACTCGAGGATCGTCTGGAAGACGAGACCGCGCGTCCGTTGCCGGATTCCAGTCTGATCGCGACGCTGAAGCGGCAGAAATTGGCCATCAAGGACGAGATGGCCCGCATGGCGAAGCCGAATTAAGGCTGGTGGCGCAAAGCCCGAGCAGAACGGCCATATGAGGTTCAACCTAAGCGTACCGTTTGTCAGCATACCTTGACTTCGCGTCATACTCGACGCGCCCTGATCCCAAACAGACGTCCTGGTCCAATCAGGACAAGGCAACGAAAGGACACTGATACAGACACCGCTGTGACACTGACAAGGCACGGATGCCCTTGGCCCAGCGAGGCAGGGGCAATCGATCAGGAGAGGCAACCGGAGGACGCGCCTCTCGGCTCCGTCAGTCCCCCGTGACAGGGGACAGAGTGGTTTGGTTAGGTTATCAGTCTTTCACAGTCTCATCATTGGAGGGTCGGGGCGGCGCAAGCGTCGCCCCGATTTGACTTTTTGGGCCGGTACATCGGCAACCGCCCCGCTATATCCTCACCCCTTTGTCTCCGATCAGCGAAGCCAGGGATCACGACCGATCGTTCCGCCTGTGCGCAGGGGCGCGAGGTGTGCATCGTGTCGCCATATCCAAAGTGTCGGTATTCTTTGTTGCCTTTATAGCGTCGGTGCGCAATTTTTCTTCCCCCCGACGCCGTCGGGCCCGAACGCCCGGCCGCGCGCCTAGCCTTATTTGTCCGACGTTATACGCGGCGCGCCGGCCCTCGTCCCTCGGCCAACCAGCGGAGCGTGCGTCATGGCCAACGCCTACGATCAAGCCCACAGCCTGTCCTTGTCTGATCCGGCCTCGTTTTGGGGCAAGGCCGCGGAGGATATCCATTGGGTCAAACGGTGGGACAAAGTCCTCGATGATTCCAACCCGCCCTTTTACCGCTGGTTCGTGGGCGGCGAGTTGAACACCTGCTACAACGCCGTGGATCGCCACGTGGACGCTGGTCACGGGGATCGGCTGGCCATCATCTATGACAGCCCGGTAACCGGCACCCAGCGCAAGATCACCTACGCCGACCTGAAGCAATTGGTGGCCTCCTTCGCCGGGGCGTTGGCCGATCAGGGCGTCACCAAGGGTGACCGCGTCATCATTTATATGCCCATGGTGCCCGAGGCCCTGGTGGCCATGCTGGCCTGCGCGCGCCTGGGCGCGGTCCACTCGGTGGTGTTCGGAGGGTTCGCCGCCAACGAACTGGCCACCCGCATCAACGACGCCAAGCCCACCGTGGTGGTGGCGGCATCCTGCGGGATCGAGCCGAACCGCGTGGTGGCCTACAAGCCGCTGTTGGACGAAGCCATCCGCGTCGCCACGCACAAGCCGGCCCGCTGCATCATCCTGCAACGGGAGCAGAGCCCCTGCGATCTGGTCGAGGGCCGCGACGTCGACTGGAGTGAGGCCGTCGCCAATGCCCGGCCCCATGACTGCGTGCCGGTCTTGGCCACCGATCCCCTTTACATCCTCTACACGTCGGGAACGACCGGCCAGCCGAAGGGTGTGGTGCGCGACAACGGCGGTCACGCGGTGGCCCTCAAGTGGACCATGAAGGCCATCTACAATGTGGAGCCCGGCGAGGTCTACTGGGCGGCCTCGGACGTGGGCTGGGTCGTGGGCCACTCCTACATCTGTTATGGCCCGCTGTTGCACGGATGCACGACGGTTGTCTTCGAGGGCAAGCCTGTCGGCACGCCGGACGCCGGCACGTTCTGGCGTGTGATCAGCGAGCACAACATCCCGGTCCTGTTCACGGCGCCCACGGCCTTCCGCGCCATCAAGAAGGAAGACCCCAACGCGGAATTCCTGGCCAAGTACGACCTGAGCCATTTCCGTACCCTGTTCCTGGCCGGGGAACGGGCCGATCCCAACACCATCACCTGGGCGCAGAACAATCTTAAGGTGCCGGTGATTGACCATTGGTGGCAGACGGAGACGGGTTGGGCCATCGCCGCCGACTGCATGGGGCTGCATCAGTTCCCGGTCAAGCTGGGCTCCCCGTCCAAGGCCGTGCCGGGATGGGATGTGCGTGCCCTGGGTGAGAACCGCGAGGAGATGCCGCCGGGCCAGATCGGCGCCCTGGTGTGCCGTTTGCCGTTGCCGCCCGGGACCCTGCCGACGCTGTGGAATGCGGACGACCGCTTCCGCAATGCCTACATGGATGAATATCCAGGGTACTATAAGACCGGCGACGCGGGCTTCGTGGACGAGGAAGGTTACGTCTACGTCATGACCCGCACCGACGACATCATCAACGTCGCCGGGCACCGGCTGTCCACCGGGGCCATGGAAGAGGTGCTGGCCAACCATCCCGACGTGGCCGAATGCGCGGTCATCGGTGTGCACGACGACATGAAGGGTCAGATGCCGCTCGGCTTCCTGGTCCTGAAGGCCGGCGTGTCCAAGCCCAAGGACGAGGTCGTCAAGGAAGCGGTCAAGATGGTGCGTGAGACCATCGGCCCGGTGGCCGCCTTCAAACAGGCGCTGGTGGTGGCGCGCCTGCCGAAGACCCGCTCCGGCAAGATCTTGCGCGGCACCATGCAGAAGATCGCCGATCACCAGGACTACAAGATGCCGGCGACCATCGACGATCCGGACATTCTGCCGGAAATCGAGGAGGCGCTTCAGGAAATCGGCCTGGCACGATAGCCGGCGAGTCGACTCGGCACGAAACGGGGCTGCGGACCACTAGGGCGGATCGCCTCGCGTTTGACCCGGACAACGGGTCCAACGCGAGGCGTGAATCCGAACTACAGAAGTGATTTTAGAGCAGAGTCACGTGACCAATCTGAGACTCGGAGTGATGCAGATTGGTCACGATCCGCTCTCGTGTCCTGAATCCGAAGTTCGTTACATCACTTGGCTGGCGCTGGACGAACTTCGGATTCAATCAGGACACTCTTAACTATGTGATTCTAGTGTGGTTTATGGATTTGAAGGTCCCTCCAGCGCTTCCCGACCAAGTCATAGGAACTTCAAATCCACCACACTAGGTCCGTGGCCCCATTTCGATTTCGGGGAGGCTTGAGGGGCGCTCACCCGACGGGCGTGGGGTCAGATGATGCCGAACCGGCTCAGGGCCACGGCCAGATCGTCGCCGAACGCGGTGCCTTTCTTCAGAAGCGCGGCGCGCGGCGGCAAGTCCCGGAGCGCCGGGTGCCCCCATTCGTAGCTGGTCAACAGGGCAAAGGGGATGTTGCGCGTCGGCGGCATGGCCGAAAAAGCGCAGGCCAGGTCGACGCCGGTCATTTCGCCCAGTTCCATGCCGGCGATGATCAGGTCGGGTTTGGCGCGGTAGGCCTGTTCGAAGGCGTCGAAGGGGACGCGTACATTGGTGCTGCGCAACCCGC
>Ga0126339_10002055_pt1 | contig 14242 bp, 10 predicted proteins | sample OrbTmetagenome_2_FD_92532 | JGI IMG/M metagenome (GOLD analysis project Ga0126339, IMG submission 92532) | Coral microbial communities from Petempiche,Puerto Morelos, Mexico - Orbicella T R C metagenome | ecosystem: Host-associated > Invertebrates > Cnidaria > Coral | place: Petempiche,Puerto... | reverse complement strand
TCAATCATGTATAAAAAGCTTTAGTACTGTGTCTAATCATTCTAGTACCAACTTGTACTAACTGCAGACACAAACTAACACTTATTAAAATAACATAAAATAATCAACAGAACCCTGAAATTAGCTGTAGAATTGTTAGCAAGGAGCAGGAGAAGGAGTGTTTTGCATATGTCCTAACTTTTTAAATACATTGTTTTGATTCAAGCAGGCTTCTTTTATTACTGCCAGAACCATTAAGATTAGTAAAACTGCTTTTTGAGACCTACATATACTGGTAGTTTAGCTCGTATGAAAATCTGAATGGAGACAAAACGGGTTTTATCCTTGATTAATTCTTAGACATAGTTTTAGAGGATGTCACAGTATTGTAAGTACTAATTGAGTTTGATAAGTCTTAATTTATTCTCACATTTGTGACACACAGTAGCATTAACAACTGTGTATGCCATGGTTTGAAAAGAGAAGAAATGAAAACCTCTGAAGTCCTGATGGTACACCTTGGTCATATGCATAGACATCTGAAAATGTTAGCAAGTCTCTGGTGTGCGAGAATGTAGGGTGTAAAGGGAACAAGCCCTGGTTTGTGATCTTGGGCAAGACACTTACACATAACTCTCTCAAAGTTTGTCTCTCCACTCGTATGTAGCCACATAATGCTGGGTATAACCTGGGATGCTTTAGGACACCATCGTAAAATATACTCCTACTCACTTCCAGGTCGTCCATAAGCACCGTACCTCATATAACACCTGCTGTGGCTTAGTACGATGAACTGGGCCAACTTGGCGGTAGTTAATACATTTCACCCAGAAAAAGCCAAAAATGTCAAGGCTACAGGTGAATCAAACTTAGTGACAGCATTGGCTTCATGCAAGCTAAGGCAACCTGAACTCTGAATTTAACAGATTTGATCTGACATCAATATTGTTAATTTCAACAGTGAAAACACACCTGAGGGACGCAGAATAACCAAACTTGATCAGATTCTCTTAAACGGAAACAACATAACAATGGTAATATGAAAGTGTCATAAGTACTGCACTTTTCATTAGCACACAAACTCTTCCCATTCAATGGTTTTATTGTTTTAAATGAAACTGTAAGAAAACAGAAATTCAAAAAAAAAAAATCATGCCCGTGGGTTCTGATCAGTACAATGTTCATTTATGTAGATTTTTATCTAATTTTTGTTTTTGTTTTTTAAGGCCCATTGATTGTCATATTAAGTATGGCTTATAGCCGTGAAAATTTTGTTCTTTTACGTTGTAAACTAAATATTATTTTCTGGTTTTACTTCCTAGCTTGTCCCTGGTGGAGAGTATCCTTTGTAAATAATGTTTTTGTTTTACTATCTTTTGTTACTTTGTCGTTTTGTTTTATTTATTACCGGTGCATTTTTGTTTGTTGGTAAGTCCAGTCTCTTGTTGCTAGGATTACATGTAGCTTTAACTTGCATACTTTTCTGTTCTGGAATTTCACCTCTTCGTAAAACATAATTTATTTCCATCCACATTGTTTTATGCTTTTCAACTTGAATTTTAGGGCATTAGGTTGTTATAAAAGACCAACACAGCTGGTCAATCATGTGCCTCTCCAAAGGTTTGGGTCCCAAACTGCAAACCATATGAATATATGATAAGTTGTTCTAGCCTTTCTACTTCCTGTTTTCTTCTGGGTTGTCTGTTTTCCTCCCTCTCCTTGCACAGAACATTTCTCCTTCCCAATTCAAGTCTGGGATCTTAGGTTACAAGTCTGCTAGTGCACAAGGTTATTATCGACAAGTTTATTATCTCCTTAACAGATTCACAGGGGACCAGAGATCTGAGATCCAGGCCTGCCACAGGACTACAACTTTCGAGTTCTTTGCTTGTACATACATTGTATTCACTGCCTTTTGTAACAGATAATAAATGATACACATACGATATGACTGTCTTTTATTTACTAGCAACAAAATAGATAAAATATTCAACATACAAGACTTCTAATTTCCTTGAAGCAGGTTGTCTCAATTTTAAAGTACAGTCTTAATATTTCAACTTTCAAGTTACAGTTATAAACAATAGTTTGTTTGATACGTTTGAAGCTGTAAGTTTCAAGCAACAAAAATTATTGCTTAGCTACTATGTGAACAATAGTCTAACCTGGGGCGGATAGAGGATGTTAGAGAAGGAGGTTTGAGATACAAGTACGGACTACTAAAGGCAGTCCCCTGTAGGGGGGGGGGGGGGGCCCGGGGGGTTTTTTGCCGGGAAAATTTTTAAAATTGAGGTCCTTGGAAATGGGATTTCTGGCATTCTGAGGCCAAGTCAGCATGTTATAATGTCTCCTTTTTTTAATTTACGGGGTTCTACCGAACCCTCCGACCCCCCCAGATCTGCCCCAGTTTAACAGTTGTTTTGTTCAAGATTGTGATAGTGGCTTGATCTGTGTTAAACAGTGGCAGTGTATTCCTAGATTTACAAGGCCTGACAATATTAATCAGTCAGCCATTCAGAAAAAAAATTCCTAGTTTTTCTCACAGGGGTCAAAGCATATGACCTACATACTACAGTAGTGGGAAGGTTATCAGTTCAATTTGTAACTTCTTTTAAGTAACTATCCACTACTAAATGATATCATACAATGAAACCCTAAAGATAAAACTGGGAGATTGCGTTCATTATAACAGAAGTTTAATTGTTATACTGGGGTTCTGTGCCTAATATGTTACAGTAAACTGTTAATTATTATAATTTTTTGGTGTGGCTGAAGAAATACAGTTTATTACACTGGAGACCTCTGCCATGATCATTGGGTTCATTACATAATGGTGTTCCACCTCCTGAGGGACGCATCCAGTGCGTTCTACACTATAGCAAAGTTTCTATTAGAAAAGAGTTGACTGGCTGTTTACCGTCTCAATCTTGGCTTCTTCCTTTCATTAGAAGTAGACTGCTAGCAGCTCTTCCCCTCTTTATGTTTCTAGTGTCAACACTTTTGTTCTCTTTTGCTCACTGTTCAGGATAGTTGACAGTCTGGTATGCATGTTCCCAAGTGTAGTGGGTGATATATCCATCAGCAGGTTAAGATCCTTGATCCAGAAGTGCTTAAGGACTTTCTGCTGAAGTGCATCTCGTAAAAAAGTAACAAACTCGGTAAACCTGTCTGCTAAGTCATCTTTGCGCCAGTCATCGGTTGTTTTGTTGTACCAGAGCAGAGCCATCTTGAGGTGAAAAGATGTTAAACTGGAAAATGTTGGTTCTCGATGGAGGACTGTGTCAACCACCTTGAATAAGTCGTGGCGACAGCCATGATCTTTGTCCATGTCTTTGAGCAGCATCTTCTGTGTCAAGGTGTAGGACTTGCTCCACGCTGTATCATGGACCACACCCTGTGGAAGATACCCATGCTGACTTGGAGGAGGGACAAAGTGATCACTGCCAAGTTGAAATGCCGGGACAAGCTGAACCTCTAATACCTTAGACTGCTCATGAATCTGAACTTTAACACCTGCACTGCAGCTGGAAACTTTTAAACCCACAAATGACACTTCATCCTTGCTGATACTCTTCACAGCAGAGTTGACTAGTTTCAAAAGCCAGTTTTTGAATTTCATTGGCATGAGAAAGCCATCTTCATTGGAAAACGCTTTGTAAGGGGAATTTTCTAATGACTTGATGACTGCATAACCAGCCTCGTTCACATCAGAGGAAATGAAACCTTTTTTTGCTTTCAAGGCAACAAGAATGATAGCATCACCGTCATCAGGGCCTATGGTTTTCAAATTCTCATACAAACTTCCACCGTATTCAAACCTGCTGACCAGATTAGAATTTTCCTGGCAGTATTTAAGCACCCCATCCTTCAAACTCTGGTCAACCACCTCCTTTGACCACTTGATCTCTTTACTAAGAGTTGCACCCAGATTGTCCAGGAGTCTTCGCAGAAGCTGCAAGAGATCTGTAGGAGTCTGGGACGTGGTAGGCGGACACTGCTGCTGCTTTCCTGGTGAAGGAACAGGGCAGCTTTCTGGTGTCTTGCCATTTGAAGCCAGTTGACCTGAAACTGAGTTGAAAGAAACAATTTTTAGACGTTGAATTTTTTGCAGACTGTGCTACAAGAGAGCAGCCAGGCTATAATCAGATTACTCTTAGGGAGGGTCTTGGGCAGTGATGTGACTGAGGATAGGGATGGGTAGAAAAAAATTCTTTTTCCTGATATTTGAGCATACCCACCCCCATCCATCCCCTTAAGGGCACTTCTAGTTGCATAACTGACTATAATTTGCAGCTTCACATGATTAAATTTATATTACTTACGCTGACATTTGAGGACTTTATCTCTCTCTTTATCATTGTCCAAAATCCGGCGCAAGCGATCAGCCATGTTCTCCAGTGTTTTACTTGGTATACTATCCAGCAGATTAACTCCTGTCACCCAAAAATGATCAAGAACTTTGCTGTCCACGGCAGCATACAGCTCTTCCAGGTATTTGATAAATCTCTCTCCCAGCATGTTGGCACCCCATGAGAGCTTTGGATTGGAATTGTAACTTAGAAAAACTGTTTTTAAATGGTAGCTGGTCAATTTGGCAAAAGTTGGTTCTGCCCGAATCATGGTTTTTACAATTCTGAGAAGTTCATGCCTACAGCCGTGGTCTTCCTTGTCCATTTCTTGTAATCTTGCTTTTTCCTTGAGTGAGAAGGACTGCCGCCAGAGAAGCTTGGGATCACAAGCTGGTAAATTCTTCCCTGTGTACGTTTTTGCAACAAAGTATTCCGTGGGTCCTAGCTGAAAGGAAGGCACTAAATCAGCTGACAACTTCTTTCCTGAATCCTTGTCAGTGATGTCTAGCTGCACAGCAGGGCCATGTGCACGGACCTCCAGCTCAACAGGCAATGCAGGACTCTTAGCTGTGAGTTCATTCACAGCCTTTTGAACAAGACCATAAAACCAACTCGCTCGCAGCTTCTCTGGGATAATGAAACCATCTATGTTGCTGTATTTTTGAAGAGGTGAATCTTTTTGCGCCTTTAGTAGCACAAACCCAGGGACTCCGCAATCTTGTTGGATCACTTCTTCCTTGGCTGTCTGTAACACTACCATAACATCAACCTCGTCAGCTGCTTCTGTCTTGAGCCTCTCATACAGACTCCCTGTATATTCATGCTTGCTGATGGCAAGGGGAGAATTACTGGAAGTAAATTGCAGGATTTCATTCTTGATGTAACTGTCAACTAGTCGCTTTGCCCGGTCTGTGTCTTCTTTCGTTATTTTCACATGATCTACAGAGTATCGCCGTAGTTTCTGAGTCAGTGAAATTCTGTCGCAGCTCTTCTTTGCTTGAATCATAATAAAAAAGCTGGAACACAGAGAATTGAAAAATTATTGATTATGTAAGTGTGCCCAATGGACTATAGTCTTAGAAAAACAGTGACAATCATTTTATGTATATAGGTAGGAAAAAAGAGATATCTGCTTATAATTTGAATACATATGTCATAGTCTATAAACCTTGTTAAGAATAAGGCTAGGAGTACTGTTTGATCTCTTTTAAAGCTCATGGTCTACGCCATCTTAAATGATTTCTTCAGAATATAGAGCAACGTTTTAAAAACCGGTTTAAGTTTTATCACTTTAGGAAATTATAAGCGTTTTGTTCTTAACATTTCGAAACTGAAAGGCATTACATATTAAGGGATTTCCCAGATTCTTTCACCAAAAGAAACTGAAAATAATGTAAAATGAATTTAATGTAAATATAGATCCATTAAAAGCTGTAAATTAAGGTTCGTTATTTTATCTAGACAAAGTGTGAAACTAGACTTCTGTGAAATACTTCTTGGCCATAAATTCGAAAGGTTTAAGCTCCACGACATGTAAATTATCACCAGGTGTAAATCGATAAATACAATATCATTACAGTGAGTTTTCACTTGTGTTAATGAAATATTCAGGCCTCGAGCAGTTTTCATTTCACGAACTCGCGAAAAAGGTTCACTTACTTGGGTTGTTTTCAGTGCTTCCTGCCTTTTACGGCCAATTTTCTTTGATTTCAGACAGCAAACAACAAAAACCGCTATTAACAGCTCTTTAAGGGAATGGTATTCTGAAAGCGAAACGAAGCAAGGGGGTTTGTCCCACTTGTCGTTACCACGTGGTTTTTCCGAGAAAACAGGCATTGACTTCCGGCATGATGTCAAATTTGATTGGTCAATACGCACAATATCAAGGGTTTATATTGCATGTAAAAACTAAAATTTAGGAAAATGAAACATTCAGGTTAATATTTTGGTTTACGGAGGCTGAAAAGTTGAAATTTTCGAATCATCAAAATATGTTCTTGATCTGCGTACTGTGAGGCGCATGACCGAAAAAATGGTGCAGGATTTGAATAAAACACAGTTTTATTCACTTTTTGTTTTTAAAAACCGGGTCCTTTGGGAAATGGGAGTTGAAAAATAAAAGAAGAAAAGCTGAGTGACAACTAGAAGGGGAACATCTTCAAAAGATCGTAGATGAAGCAATGCACTGCCTGGGTCGAAATCACGCAACGCGTTCGGATGAGAAGCGTTGCGTGACTTGCGCCCGTGCGGCTACAAAGGAGACTGTTCAAAAAGTGGAAAACGCAAGTGTCGACAGAGCAAACGTAGCTGTGTCATATTATGGATAGTGTGATTCATCTGGTGCATGGACAGCATTATCCAGCTTTTGAAACCTCCCCCCCTCCCATCACCATTACCGTGCCAAAACGTTTCCCCCCTTCGAAAACTCGGGTTCTGAGATGTCATTGGTCAATTTATTAGATAAAGCATCAGATTGGTACATTCATTTGTATCGCAAATGTATTCTATTTTATTTTTGTGTCTATTTTTTGTCAGGTAATATGTAGCTTTTATAAATTTTAAAGTTTTTCAACTTTTAACCTTAAATTTTAGTTTTAAAATTTATTCTGACCCCCCACCCCCATCCCATCCCAGAACATCATCTTTGCTTGGAATAGGCCACGTTCGATATATCAATACTCTAACATGGCTCCGAGGCTCTCAGGACAAACTTCTAAATTTCGTGCTGTTTTCTTTGTGTCCAAGTCTCTTTAGGGAATTGAGAGACAAAAGAAACTTAAAAAATTTACAATTTTGACCCGAAAGCCTCGGAGCCATGTTAGAATATTGAAAAGACTACCCGCTTCAGCCTCATTTGCAAACTAGTTTCAATCCAATACCGCTGTAAGATTTACAACGTTCGCTAAAACCTTTTATTTAGTGATGATCCAGTTGCTCTTTAGCTTCACTCCCTAAAAACGACCACGAAATCGCTTATTTTTTTACCAAAAAGAGAAAAAACGAAAGAAGAGTTCAGTTGTATATTATACAAGTTCTACCTGCCTGAAATAATTATCCATAAGGGCTGGACTAGTTAGCCAGCTAACTGCAAAGTTGGCAAATCAAATGAACATGTAGTCCTCGTAAATATTGGGAAAGGTAATAAAATAAAGTAATTCAATACATAAATGAACGAACAAACAAAAGAACGTATACGTACGAACGAAAGAACAAGCCCACGAACGAACGAACGAACGAACGAACGAACGAACGAACGAACGAACGAACGAACGAACGAACGAACGAACGAACGAACGAACGAACGAACGAACGAACAAACGAACGAACGAACGGAGTGAACAAACGACAGAAGGAGCGAACGAACGAGCACACGAACGAACGGGACGTCACTGCCAAAAAAACAAGCGAACGAACTAATAAATACATTGCACAGTAAATAAATCACTGGTAATTAAACTAAGGACAATTGACAAATTCCGACTGTTTTTCATAAAAAAAAAATACAAAAAAAATTGGTGAGAGTAATATCGGGAAAGTTGATTATCAACGAAAGGCAATTTTGAGATATTAGTCTAGACAAATAAAACAATAAAAAAACTAGGATACACTAAAGAATTCAATAAGTGGTCTACAAAGTCCTTTTTAGGGGATATAAGATTTGAATACGAGAACGAATTTTGGATTCTAGTTTGCAGTCTTCACATTATCGCGTCATACCCATCTCACTATATGAGCTACTCTCACTTCCTAAAACAAATATCAATAGCGAGGGCTCTGGAAACGTCACTGGTTTGAAATTCGAAAATCCTACTCGGACTCAACCTCGTACTTCTGGTCCCTTCTATTGTAAACTGACCGGGCCAGAGAAAATCTTTACCGCGGTGAGATTTGATTCCACGACCTCCAGATCAGATCCTCATTGCTCTAACTACGTGAGCTACGACGCCAGCTGGGAGCACGCCGTGGTAGAAACGAGAGGAAATCTGGGGCGAGTCTCATCTCGCAGTCGCTTGTGGGATCGTTACTGGGAACCATATAAGAGAGAGGACCCTGGGGACGAGGTTACTTTTGTTTTCTTCCCAGTGACGGACCCACAAGCCACACGAGATAAGACTTGCCCCAGGTTTCTTCTCGTTTCTAAAGTGGCGAGTGGAGATACGCGGAATTATTGAACTTATTCCTTGTCATGATACATCGACTGTCTCTAAATCTTTGAACTCGTTTGAATTCTCCTTCATAACTTGAATACTTGCTTTCAAATTCAACGGAATATTAACTTTAGAGATGTACTTGTAAACAGATGTTAAAAAGTCAAACGTCTTCGGGGGAAGTTCCCGATTCATGGGCACTGTGTTGGCAAAAATCCTTTGATCCATTGCGCCGGTTAGAGTAAAGTCATAAGTGCGATCTGTACAGACATTCGCTACTTCCAGCGCAAAGGAGAAAGTTCCATAATTCCTTCTCAAGAATAAGAGACAATTCGAATCCAAGTCTTTCACAGTTGTCTCTGAACCAAACATTTTGCGTGGAACACCATTCTCAAACAGTACTCCTTTCCTTGTCACGTCAGCGGTTTTCTCTTTGGCGCATGCACACAGCCTGATATCGACTGATTTGTCCACGCATGACTCAAACTTGCTATACCTCGTCTGTCGTATAAAACTCAGAAAAAATACCCCTTGTTCTGGTTTAGCGTGCTGTTTTATGGAGACTTTATAAACTTCATCCTCTTGTGGAGGGACCACATGTATGTCCATAGAGGTGATAATGTACTCTCCTTGGAAACGTTTGATAATATCTTTAAACGTTTCTCCAACAAGGCGTTCACAGTTTCCAGACCCGGATTTTTTATCTGAGTCAACAATGCCTGAAAAAGGGAATTATTGAACTTATTACTTTCATCGATTGTCAACCTACAAAACCTACAGAGCAGAAGCTTGTTTAGGAGGAACTGACGGGCAACTGACAAGCGCCGACTCGCCTCTTCACCCAGCTGGCCCCCACCCTTCCACCACCCACTTAACTTCCCTCCCCTCCCCTCCCCTCTCCTACCTTCATTTATTGAAGAATCTTGGTTTACAATATTTGCCTCATTAGCGTAAGCCATACAGTTTGTGGTAGAGCTACAAAAACATTAGTTCTGAATATTGAAAGGGCGCAACACGATTAACTGTCCCAAGAAATTTGAGACCGATGTATTGAATGCTTTTTGTGCGACGCGGGTTTAAAAACTCAAAATTTTACAAAGAATGTATGAACTCATAAGCGCTTTTGCCACCCAGGAATTTTGCAGTTTTTGAAAGCCAATTTCTCCTCGAATTACACCCAAGTTAAAGTTAAACTTTTGGAAAAAATGCGAACGATAGCTAATCAACCATTTAGCATCATACCTTTCATGTATTGCTTTTGTATAGCATCGTTCATGAATCCAACCGCAAATTCTGCCAGCCATTTGTGATTCTCTGCGTTGTCCTGGATATGACCTTCTTCATCAAAGCCTTCGCACTTACACCTGGTCAGCGGAAGCATGTACAAGTCTGCGCATGTGCGGTTGGCAGGAATGACTGAGAATATGCCTGTTTGTGAAAAATCCTGAGTGTTCATTTTCTTAGCGTCGTGCAAACTCATGAGTGCTTTGTGAACATCTTGTAAGATAAAGAGCCGCTTTTGATTTGCAACCAAGGCGGCCATTCTCTGAAGGCCTAATTTTTCTTAAGCACCATCAGGAACAATCATGAAGAAAGCTGGGTCAAATAACTCTCTTCTACCTTCTTCCGTGTAACTGAATGGTGTCATTTTGTGGCCATGGTCGGCAAAAATCATGGTGAGAGTGTTGGGAAACCGCGCCATATCGACGAAAAACTTCGCTAAGTTTGCGTCCAAATTAACTATTCGTGTTCCAGTCATTTCATGTCCGGTATTAAAATGCATGTAAGACAGCAAAGGCTTCGCTTTTTCGTCGCTTTGCAACGCAGTGTACACCTTGGTGATGTAGTCCATGAAGTACCAACTAAAAAACTGTCCGTTGAGGCACATCTTTGCAGGTTCATCATAATGGTTTGTTCTGTCGTACTTGTTCACCATCGTGCAAGAGAAATGTGTCAAGCCATAGTGATCGATGTGTTTCTTGGCCACCTTTGCTTGTAGCTCCTCCCACCTATGATCAAAGATAACACTGATTCTCAAACGTGCTTAACAATTCAGTATGATCATACAAAGGTTAAGTTTACATGCAACCTATTACTTCGGGAAGAAGAGTACAGAGCGCGTGAAAAGACAGATTGGAATCCAGAAAGAGACCATTGACTTATAATTAAGTGACTGAATTGCATAATTAAATCAATCGAACGATCAATCAATCAGAACTTTATTAACTTGTCAGTCTTAGCCAAGAGAAAACACCGCTCTACTAATTGGGAAAGTTAAAAGCCTACTATTAACTATTGGGAACATAGGTAAAAACCTAAAGAATCTAAATCTATATATCGATTAACAATTAAACATTCACAGGCAGTTAGAAAATACCTAAAAACCTCATAAGCCCTGAACACAATTAGGTCACATTAACTCTACTAATGGCAATAGTAGAAATGCGAGAATGGAAATAATGTGGAGGTGTAAAATTCTTGAAGCGTGGAAATTTGGGAGTCTGGATTCATAGGCGGCGGAGCAGGGGTAAGAGGGCTGAAGCCCCCACCCCCCAAAAGAAAATTTATTCCCCCCCCCCACCCCACGCAGATATCGCTAGCGCAGCATAAGATTAGTTTGACAAAATATTCCGTTTCGTAATCTGCCTGAAGTACGTCAGGTTACAAATATAAGAACCCTCTGCGAAGCTCTCAACAAAACCCCTGTCACCAAAACGCTACTAGGAGAGATCCACAAACTGTTAAGATTGTATTTGACATAACCTGTGGCATCGGCGACTTCCGAGCACACATTTTGTGCCCTATGAAGACTAAAATGAAGCAGGATCGTCTAAACAACGGCCTCCTCCTGCATTGTCATAAGTCTTTTACGGACACATTGAACACTGTTAGTGTAGACATCGCAAACAAGTTTGTTTGTGCAAACGAGCAACGCCCAAGACCTTTTGGAAAATACGAGTAGAGGTATGCGTTTGGCTTAACGATGACCCCCCCCCCACCCCGCTCCTAGCCCGACTCATGCTTCAAAACGCTCCGCCGCCTCTGGATTACTCCGGGAATAAACTAATTAATGAGATGTTAATCATCTTCGGGGTAGGACTGCATGAGATACCAGCCAGTTCAACTCAATCTACTGCCAGCCTTACCTCTCTTTAAATTCTGTATCATTGCTTGGCACATCTCGTTTTTCAATGTCCGTTAGCGCACTTCCCCAAAGATCATACCAACAAAGGTCCTCTTGAAAGAGGGTCTGGTAGCCCCACCTCTGGAAGGTCCCATATAACACCTCCACGCCTAATGGAGCCTTTGTGTTCTTCCCTGAGGCACTTATTTCGTTGTCGTCTGAAAAATCAGAAAACCCACTCTGAGCGATATAATACAAGCTGAAGGTCCAAGCGATCCTTTAAGAGCAATAACAGATGTTACTGTTCGGTCAACATTATGGAATATTTGTCATGCTTTCTTAGCAAGTTTATAGACCTAGCTAAAATAAAGTTATACCACTACAATGGTTCTTTCGAAACTCCCTTAATAAACTTATGTCTCCGTTCTCGGTTAACCCGCGCACGCGAAAGTTTAGTGTATATTCGTGTTTTTCCGAATCGTTTTCGTTAAAGTTGAACTGAAATAGGCCCTTTGCACGATCCGGTCACATTGTACAAAATCACACATGCTGGAACGCAAGTTGCACAGTGGGACTTCCACACCAAAGCAACTCATACCAGTCCACCTTGACCTGCCTTTGTTTTGGAAGTTCTACTGTGCAAAATATATCTAATCTTACACATGAGGTGAGCGTGATCCAAACAACAGCCCCAAAAGTAACTATACGCTTACCTTTAAGAACACCAGAGAAGAATGGCCTCAAGTTCTCAAACGTTTGTTGACCAATACTCTGGACCAGTTCAAAGTCCAAGGCGGTGGCCTTTATGTTTGGATCCTGCACAATCTTGCGAAGCGCCTCTACGGCTCTTGGCATAATCCTGTAGAAATGTGGTCTAGATATGGAGTCAAGCATAACTACATTTATATCAATACCACGTCTACGTTGTCCTTTACCGACTTTCTTTAGTATCGGCGGAAAAGTGAGCGTTTGAAAGATGCTTCCAAATATATAGCCGCATCTTTGGAACAGAAAACTAAATCCCTTTTCTAGGTTTGTTTTGACAGCTTCTTGCACCCCAGTGGTCAAGGTGTCCTTTGGTAAGGTCTTCCAGTCGCTGACAGCTTTTCCCATTTCTGGATTGACAGAAGCTATTTGGATACTGAACCACCACCCACAAACGCTAGCGTCACATGACAGGCTGTGCTGGCCTGGCTCTGTTTCTTGGAAGAAACATATGTCTGGGTAATGAGTCTCGTCACATTTCCGATCCTCACCACGCCGTGGCTCTCCGTAATGTTGGTAAATTTGTTCAGAACCATTTTTGTCGGGTCTAAAAGAGAATTTGAAACAAACTGATAAAACTGGCTGAAAAAAGCACATTAAAATGAACAGGAAATTTAAAAAGAGATCACTAGGTGTTACTAAAGAAAAAAAAAGGTAAAAGTCTGCATATGAGCCAAGTGGTCCATCAGGCCGGAGCTTATCCTGGTTTCTGTAGCCTGAAGCAACTAGGAGTATTTCTACTCCCCCCTGGATGGAATGCTAGTCCGTCGCAGGGCTACCCCTAACATAAACTTCGCCTGCACCCATTTATACACATTGGTGGAGAGGGGCACTGTGAGAGCAAAGTGTCTTCCCCAAGACTGAAAACGCATTATGTCCCTGGCCAGGGCTTGAACTTGGACCACTCAATCCAGAGACGAGCTCACTAAACTTGAGGCCACTGCGTGTTACTAAGGTGTTACTAGGTAGGTAGTAGTTGTGCGGTTCAAATTAATGACAATCATGCAGCTCTTTTAATGGCAGTTTGGAGAATCTGGTGTTATGTCAAGACAGTATCATTTAGTTGATGATTTTCTTCATTCTTGTCACGTCTGTGTTTGATAACGCATAATTTGGTATTGTCATGAGAAATAAGATTTTGATCACTCCTAGGATTTTAAGGGTCTAGGAGGACACATCTCAAAAACTTAAGCCTACATTTTTCACGACAATGCGTCTATAGGAAATCTTTCTACATCAAAGTCATCTTCAGCTTGTTTTTTCCTCAGTTTACTAATAAAACTGTTTGAGGTCTGTATTGGCAAAATATTGGTTGGGTTCTTTTTTCAAGTTTATGGATCTCACCGGGTTTCAAAACTTTCAAACCAAAAACAAGTTTAACACACAACAGATACCCAGCAGGTGGCAGATCTAGGGAGGGGGCATCCCTTTTGGCTCAAAAAGGTAATGCCTAAAGGGCCAAAATGCTTTTCAATCACCCCTCACCTTAGAGTACCTAATTGAAATGAAATTGTTTTGAAATTTTTCAAGTTTGGGCTTTGGACAAGCACACAGTAATTTTTTTTCCTGCTTCAAAGTTGGCCAATTTGAGAAAAAAATGTGCGACATTCTCTGTATGGTCAAAATAATTTATGCAAATTAGGACCATTGATGTCATAGGGTGCGGAAAACCTTCTAACCATCATGGCAGCTGAAAGGAACAAGCAAAAGAGTGGGAAGTTTTGTGTTACCAGAGGGCCTGGTTTCATTGGCACTTTAAAATTTTGAGTTTACAAAGGTACCTACCTCCACCCCTTCCTAAACCCCCCCCCCCCCCCCCCCCCCCCCCCCTCTCTACACCCCCCCCGCCCCCCCCCACACCCCCCCCCTTCACCCTC
>Ga0126339_10002054_pt1 | contig 14243 bp, 5 predicted proteins | sample OrbTmetagenome_2_FD_92532 | JGI IMG/M metagenome (GOLD analysis project Ga0126339, IMG submission 92532) | Coral microbial communities from Petempiche,Puerto Morelos, Mexico - Orbicella T R C metagenome | ecosystem: Host-associated > Invertebrates > Cnidaria > Coral | place: Petempiche,Puerto... | reverse complement strand
TTTTCAAAAAGCTGAAATTACACTCGCCGAAGCGGCTCGTGCAATTTCAGCTTTTTGAAAAACTCACTCGTGCAAATTAATTCCAAATTGAACTCGAAACCGTATGATTACCTATACTAATTGGATTATTCAAATATGGGCAAAACTGTATCAATGACGTAAAATTTAACCGTTAACGATCAAAACGGCTTATCTTTAACTGGGACCCAGCCCCCTTCAATTAGGACCCCTTTGGTACATCGGCAGGAATCGCGCTCCGTGATTATTTGTTTTTTAGAGGGCCTCAAGTTTACTAGCTTTGCTATTTATAGCCATCTCAGTCCTTAAATGAAGATTTTACTTGTTACTTATCATCATTTGACTTGTGTGTCAAGGGACGCATATAGGATATCTCCATATAATCACGTCAGCCGCCCGACATGCTTCTATCATTTGCTTGTGCAACTGAATTCCTTGGGCACCTAATAAGCCATGGTTGATATTTATAATCAATGTTTGCTAAACGAGGTCAGAGAACTTACACCTAACTGCGCAAGCTACTGTAAACTATAATGATAAGTATGTTTATCTGTGCTTTCGGATTGGATAGATTCAATTTAATGATTCTACCCAAAAAAGCTTCCGTATGCGTGTTAGTGCGCGGGGTTAGCAGCATCTCGGAAAGTACTAACACTAATATTATTTCCTCTCTTTGACAATCAGTCCGCTGATGAAACCCCGGAATGAAACCTCAGTTTACTGGTGTAATCCACTTTTTCCTGTATGCCGGTTAACCACGTAATAACAGCTAATAACCTTGGAGTTTTGCCGACGGAAACATCGTTTGGCTTGCTTTCAGTGTCTATTTAGCTTGTTGTTATTAAAAAGTTAATTCCTGTCGGCGACGTCCTAAGCTTGATAGTGCACGTTCAAAATGAGGGGACCTCAACTTCAATAAAACGTTAATTTGGCGTTATAGAGACAACAACTACATCAAATTTTGATGAAGTTTCCTGAAAACGTTAGTCTTGTCTCGGTGATTGCCACTAGTGCCTGTTTAATAGCAAATACTATGTAATAATAACATTGTCATTAAACTACTTAGTTCCTAATCCACTATTTCCTTCATAAGCGCCTTGGTAATTTTTATTACTGACATAATTCCATTTTCGACTGCCGTAGTTAAGCTTTTTATTGACACGCAAAAAAGCCGCAAGCCGTAGACCACGGATACACCAGACTTTACACCAGTCTGGTTTGACAACTGAGTTCCTTGTCGCTACTTTTCGCTTGCAGCTCGACCAGCAAACGGCGGCCGTATCCGAACTTGTAACTGATTATGTAACCAGTACTTGCAATAATTTGGAGGAAAGCAGATGAAACTAATCAGCACTTTTACACCGAAGCTTAACTCTAAAAACCATTATATGTATAGTAACTAAATCAGTTGTTCCAGAGTTAAATATTTTGATGGCACAATCAGGCTCTCTCGGCGTATGCGTGAGAGAACAGTTGATTCCTTGTATTAATCCATAACCTCCTGCTCACCGCCCGCTAAATATAACATTAAAGTTTGCCAGCAAAAGCTGCTTGAAAATCACATAACGATTTATCATAACAGTATCAGTTATAGTATGTTTATAAAGAGATTTTTTATAAGCTTATTGTGAGAACGCTTATTCCATTCCGGAAGGCCGAGTATAAAAAAGTCGTGTAGCATTAGACAGTAAGAGCATTCTCGACGCGTTGACGACAAACGAAAACATAATTTAACTTATGCATAGGGTGAACTTTGACTCCCTCTTAAAATACTTTCGATGATCACCGGCAGGCTTTTAAGGAGCTTCGTCGCGGCATTTTAAGTTATTTGGTCACTTAAAAAAATCACCTTTAAATTGAAGGAAACCTGAAAATAGTTGTTTACTGAGATACAAAAACTTCAAAGAGATAATAACAAACCATAAAGGAACAAGGATGGTTATGGATGGAGAAGATTGATAACGATTACAAACGACGAACTTGAAAAAATTAGGCTGAACTTTTCAAGATGAGCAAACCGTGACGTACCTCCTTCAAGTGTCTAATCGTGCTAACCGTTGTTTAGAAATCTTTGTTATCATTTGAACTCGTATTACAACTTAATTTGCACTCATGCTATACTTTTTGCATATTAATTAAAAGGTGCGAATCGTAGTCTTTGGTTACAATTTGCTATCTTTTACTTAAGTCAGGTGCCTCAATAACCGAACTTTTTTTCTTTTTGTAAGAAATCTCAATTGAGGTGATTAAAATCGTGTTTTTATTTTGTGAAGAGATCTCAAATGTGGCCAGCGTGTCCATTACTTCCAGCGTCCATATGTATCCATGTCGAAGCTTATATCTGATGCCATCGACCTTAAAAAGAAAAGTATCTTGGTTTTTCTATACACGGATACTACACACGCTCAGGCACCTTCCCTTGTAGGCAGTGAAAGAGAATCTTGCTTTGGCACCATAGCCCAGCCAGGTGCATTGTGGTCAGAATAGCCATGTTCAGAATCCGGGGGTACTCTACAAAGTTTTATACAGGTAGGCTCCGCCCCGTTACCCTTTTGTATACCATTTTGACAGAAAAGGAAACCCTTTCGTAAACCTTAAATTGGAAGAAAATACCCCTTTCACATACTTTCACAACTGTCCCATATTATTAAATAAATCGGAAGTCTTATTGCTTTTTCATGTAGTGCGTTAATAAATGAATTGGTGCAGACATAAGGTGCGTCTGTTCGAAATATTTTAATTAAAGGCCTTTTAAAATAATAAAATGACAGATTCCCCTACCTTTTCATTAACCTCAACTTGTGAAATCCCTACCCTTTTATATACCTGAAGTCTGAGAGAGGTAACCCTTTCAGGTGGAGCCTTCCCTTATAGGCCATTGTGAGGAGTACCCCCTTCCCCGGCCTCAGAATATGGCATGCTACACTAAGCAACACAACAATAATTCGTGTGGATGCGTTGTACTACGCCTCAGAGATACGCCGATTCCCTATGGCTCAAAACAGTTTCCAACACTTAGATTTGGATGGGTCATTATAACCACTCTTTATCATTTCATACTACAATCATGGTATCAAAAAACTGCCCAATCATTGGTGAACACGTTGTTATCATTTTCGTGACACAATAGGTTACCATAGCAACAGTATGTCCTGCTAACAATATCCTTAATTACAACTTTAGGGGCTTACAATTCAAAACCGCACGGTGAATTTTTTTATATTATCAAATTTTAATAAGCACGATAAGACGCAACTTTTGGCAAAGTTCTAAAAGTATCTGTACCTGGGGTTCAGAGCCACCTGGGGGCTCTGAACGCTATGTACAGAATTTTTTTAAACTTTGCCAAAGGTTGTTTCTTATCATGCTTATTAAAATTTGATGATATATCAAAATTTCACCGTGCCGTTTTTGAATTATAAGCCCCTAAAGCTGTAATTAAGGGTGTTTTTAGCAGGTCATACTGTTGCTATGGTAACCTATTGTGTCACGAAAATGATAACAACGTATTCACCAGTGATTGGGCAGTTTTTTGATACTGTAATTGTAGCATCAAGTGATAAGTAGTAGTTATAAATGACCCATCACAATCCAAGCGCTAGAAACTGTTTTGAGCCACCTTAAGCTATATTCTATATTCTATATGGATTCCTAGCTATTGACGTCAGTCTTTCTTTGTCAGTATTGCCCTCTGTACCAAATGGATTTAACTTTAATTAAGCCTTTGCTAAATTTCATTCCGCGCTCAAAACAGGTAAGTACTTTTTATTGAACTGCAGTTGAAAACTTTTTGGCGGTATCTTGTCTTCGGACAATGGCTGCTCTCGCGTTTCCTTTGCTAAGCGTGCGGTATTGGGAGACGGCTTCTGCTAACTGCAAATACACAATGTACACTCAACAATGAGCATTTACACAAGGACCAGTCCTGCTATCCATTTGGAACGTCTAAAAATAAGCAAACAAGACCTTTAACTGAATTACCTTTTCTCTTATGAACCCTTAAAAGGAGCAAAAAATAGATTTTTATCAGCTTATATTGACAAGGCCTCCCTACTAATAATCCGGAAGATTGGGTATACAGTGACGTATACAAAATTAGTACAGTTAGACCGTTAATTAGTTAGCGCTTAAAAGAGCAGTTCAGATGCGTTCAAGACAAACGAAATGTGTCTGAATTTTACTTATACGTGCGAATCTTGGCTTTCGGTTACAGTTTGCTGTCTTTTGCTAAGTCAGGCGTCCCATTTACTTTTTTTTTTCAGAACTCTCAATTGAGGTGATTAAAATCATAGTATATTGTAACTGCAAAGAGATCACAGATGTGGCTAGCGTGTCCGTTACTTTGAGCTTCCTTGACTACATGTATCCATGCTGGAGCCTTTATCCGATGCTATTGATTTTAATCTAAAAATAAACGTATCTTGGTTTTTCTACACAGGATACTACACACACTCTCCGACTGGCGTTTTCCCTTCTCTGCAGTGAAAGAGAATCTTTCTTTTGTTTCATAGCCCAGCCAGATACACGTTAGTCAGAATAGGCCATGCTCAGAATATGGCATGCTATACTAAGTGACATTTTCAACAGAAATTCTTGTAGATGCATTGTACTACGCTCATTCCCCCAACTGTAAGCTACATGCATATATGGATTCCTAGCTATTGACGTCAGTCTTTCTTTGTTAGTACTGCCCTCTGTACCAAATGTCGACAAATGGATTCAACTTTAATTAAGCCTTTTCTTAATTTCAAAAAGAGCTCAAAAAGAGCGCTCAAAATAGTTAAGTACCCTTTATTGCACTGCGGTTGAAAACCAATTGGCGGTATCTTGCCTGCAGACAATAGCTGTTCGCGCGTTTCCTTCGCTAAGACTGCAGTATTGGGAGAGCTCTTATACTAACTGCGAATACACTCAACAGTGAGTAGCTACACAAGGGTTACAGCTATCCAATTTGAAGGTCTGAAAAAAAAAACAATACCCATAATTGAACACGTAAAAAAGCAAAGCCGAATGTGAATTCAGAAGGTCTCCTTTCTAGAAAATTCGTCCTGGAGAGCAACAGCATGAATAAAAAACAGGATCAGCAGGAATGTAGAATGTCCGGAAATTCTCATCCAATGAATGAAATTTAACGACAGTTGTCCCAAAAAGGAATTCATGTTAGGTTTCTAAAACTTATTTTCCAACATTTACAGATGTGTTTGTCCTTTCATCTGCTCATTTTGTTCCATCCATCTGTCGTCTTCCCTTCCCATCGTTAACCAAAAAGTGTATCAAAAACGAATCGGCTCTACCAACGACACGAGTTTCGCCAAAATGAATTCACACTATGCCGACGTCTTAGTGAGAATTTAGACGTCATAGGTCTTAACCGCTCATTGTGCATAACACGAAAGCCGAATCTTGCGATCTTGTCAGTTGCATTCACTGCTAATGACATTAATTTAACAACTGTTTACTTTGTGGCCAAAGCAGATGACAAGCTTAATCAATCTGTCATTACGTTTCATTTACGGATTTTAATTACTGTAATTAATAATGATGTTGTCTTTATAAACCGAACCTGTGACAAGACTGATTTGAAACATCTCGATCAACCATCACGAAAGGAGTCCAATAATCGTAAACCCCTCCCAGTAGCTATGGCAGGACTCGAAGCCCGAAACTTTCTCAAAGTTCTCTTTTTGATGTCTGTCCCAGTTCTTGGCAAGTGTTCTACTAAACTTAACGTCTTTCTAGATGCCCGAGAAGTTTCGCGTTTTCTCTACGGTGAGTAAATATATTGCTAGACTTGTGAGAGTAAACACGACTTCTTTTGCATAATTCGTATTTCTGATATCAGTATACGAACACCGCGCGGCGTTCATTTTCACGAAAAAAATGTTGTTTAATCATTGAACGCAATGATTCCAGAGACAAAATGAACGAGGTATTTGTATCTGTGCCAGCACTTCCTCAGAGGGATTGATATTACAACTGCTTAACTGTGGGCTTTAGTTGGCTTTCAAAATAATTGATGAACTCTGGAACGCTCGTCGTGGAAGTCACGATCGCCTGCTTTCTTCACCACTGGATTGATCGATTCAGATGAAAAGCAATCAATTTCAGAACAATCTGTTGCTATCGTCAGCTCTTCAGAACAACATGAGGTCTGTTATCGCCTTTTGATGACTCGGAGTTGTTATCGTTAGGCAGACTTAGTGGGACGGTCGGAGACATCTGGGCGAGGCAGTGGTGCAGACAGCAGTTAAGACAATCCCTCCCTATGAAAGCTTCTCTCATACCTAGTCCCACTTGATTTCACAAAACCACCTTCACTGGTAATTTTCACTGACAGTGCCAAATAGCACTCTATTAAGAGTTGATTAATTTTTAAAGTGACTCTGATTTAATATGCTATAAGACCACAAACATTTCTTCTTCCTTGCATGCTGTGAAACTGCTGTCAGCTACCAGAGTCTCAACATCAACCACATGTGACGATCAGGTCGGTCAGTTGGACCACAGATCACTTGACTCTTCCTTATTTTGTCTATCACGCAAGGGAAAGGTTAATATCATGTTATTTTGGGAGGTCTTTATCCGTAAACATTGAGCAGAATGTTATTTTACTCTGTCCCTTGGAAACGATAATGATCAACAATGGGGGTTATTTTCATTCCTGAGTGATAATTTCAGTATCAGCCCACATTCGAAATGCAAATACTTGACAGCTGCGTAATGATTCAGTGTCCATGTGTTATTTAGACAAAAACAAATATTTTTTTTCAAAAAAAAGATCTCATTTACACCAGTCAGTATGTCAAACACCAACAATCCAACAAGATTTTCTCACCGAACAGAGGGGTTTGAAAAGGTGCGTCAGATCTTAACACTGGGTCGTGTTTATGATTTATGTATAATGCACAACAGACTGTTGCTATCAGAGTTACGACTTGTGACACTTTTCGATTTTATAGATTGATATCATTGAAAAGATTGAATGATAATCGTGGACCAAACTACTTCAGTAAGCAATAAAGAAAAAGGTTTTAAGATCACGTAGTCGCGATCGAGCGATCCAAAGCCAATGAAGGTTTCCATAGGCTGCATCTTTTGTCTTTTCATCTTATTATTTTAACGTTGATCAGTGTAGAGATAGCTGTAGAACTTACTGTGTCTTGCTTATTGCATGTTTGGGTACTTCAGTGCTCGGAAATCTTAAGACTATAACCCACCCGATTAGGCTCTTCAATTCTTTCTGTTGTGAAAACGCCAAGACATCACACAATAGAAGGTTTCTATTTTTTGTTATCGTGTCACTTTAATGCCGCTTAAATCAGAGTTGAATTTGCCATGGGACTTGCTTAAAGCGTGGTTGAATACTTCAGTGCTCGGAAATCTCAAAACTGTAACCACCATTAGGCCCTTCTTTCTGTCAGTTGTGAAAACAGCAAGACATCGCAAACCCTTACACCGTGCTATGAAAGCCCAGCTTCTTTACTGTTATTCCTTCACTGTGACACTTTCAACATTTTTCGAGTCACTGGGCTTACCACTGTTCTAATCGATGCTGGTTCATTACACGAGTTTGGCACAGCTCAGTAAAGACTTAAACGTTCTTATATTGTTTATCTCATTAGATCTGAACACGAACTTGTTCCTTGTTCAGGATGGAGTTGTGGCCCCAATACTGAAGACACCTATTTTGTCGAGCATGATTCCACCCATTGAACCTTATATTAAAGACCTCAAGTTCAAGTTCAATGCTACTGGAATGGTAAGAACACTTAAAATAAAACCAGTATCAAAGGGTCTGCTAAATTGGATTCTGCCAGTTGGCGTACAACTACTACTGATGACTGGCTAGTGTTAGCGAAATATTTTTTGTAGTGCCAGTCTTACAATTTTTAAACAATTTAAGAGATTTTTACAGTGTGTCGAAAGAATATCGAGGACGAGATGTCTTTTAACTCGTATGTACGTTTTCCTAATTCTCTCCTAGCCTCGGTAGTAGATATTCGTATTGCTTGAATTTGCGAGAATTGAGAAATGATTTTATGTTGTGGGATCCATGGATGTTTCAATATATTCTTTTCTTCTAGGCGCATGTACATCAAAACAATGTCTCCTGGTCGTTTTTTTTTTTCTTTATTCTTCCCTCCTGCCTATTAGTTTATATAGTAATATTGTAAGGACACGTAATATGGCGATCTGTTTTTCAAAGGTAATAGTTTAAAGATGGAATGAGACTCAAGCGTCAAATACAGTGGCTACAAGTTTTATACGGAAACACTTCTTGTGATCGTAATTAAGTGGTAGATATTGTCTCAATAACCTCTGTTTTGTATACGAATAACCATCTCCAGTTATTTTGTGACTAATACATGAACCTAACATATTTCGTATACTTTGAGCCCACTCAGCTTTTCGAAAAATAAATGTAACCCCGACAGTTGGTCCTCAGCTGCTTTAGCATGACCCCTTCTGAGTAAACGGCATATCTCACAAAAACTATCATTTCCAGTTGGCGGCTGTGCACGTCTTCGAACAAAAAGCAAATTTCCATAATGCGAGTTTCAGGCTGCTTTAATGAGAAAGTAATTAACTGAATGCGAGTGTAGGTGATTACAGATAAACTATTATCGGTAAACGAGATCGGTGATTTCGACATGTAGCGAACGGCGTTGAATTGTCCTTGGCATGTTTCCACAATGTAAGATAAAATCTGCAAACTGTACAAAGAAAACATCCCTTGTGGAGTCGAAGGACTCAAAGAACCTTGGACTTTAACGAAAAGATCAACAATGAATACATGGGACATCTTTGGTTTCATCTGACATTCAATTACCAATGCGACGCTTGTGAGTTGAAGGAGCTTGAAAATCCTTGATATAAACATAAATGTAACTTATAAGACTTTTACATTGTCTGAGTGAGGTGGGAAACACTCTTAAGATACGCACAGAGACCTAAAACAAGGGTATTTAGGTGCTGAAGGCCAACGTCATACCCATGCTGGCACTTGAGAGAAATTTCGAAGCAAGCTCAGTCGCATCTTTCTGACAAGCCACCACTGACCACCCGAAGGACGATTAACTCCAATTTCAAGGCAAAGTTCCTTCTCCTTTTGTTGAAAAGCAGAATTTTTTTCGTATTTCCGTTGAATCAGACCGTCTTTCAGTTTATATCGGGTTGACCGCTGCAACTACAAATTACTATGTTCAGTCCCAGGGAACTCGCTCTTTCTTTAGTTAATGCATACTTGACTCTCAATTCTTCTTCCAGGTGCAGTATTCTTTGAACTTCAAATCGAGCAATGAAACCATTATGAAACATCCTACCGCTAACATTCGTCTAAATGGCTTGGTGCCCAGAAAAACCAAAGGTAAGACTAAGCAGACCCTTAAGTGCATTTTTTTCCTGTAATTTTCTACTGTTGTATTTCAATCCCCGTGTGAAAAGTAAGGTAGACGTGACCTCTTACGCCTTCGAGTCTGGTCGAGTCATGTTGTACTCTTATCGTGTCTGTAACGCGGGTGGCTTAACACTACAGGTATTACATATAGCTTTTAAAGAGATACTGGTATAAATTTTTAGCCGTAACGATTTTGAGAACTCGATGACTTACCTTGGGATCGATGGAGACAAATTACTCAAAAACATTAGTTGATATTTATTGATTGTATTAAAATGTTTGTAGTCAAGAAATGACAAGAAAATATTGAGAGGAGATGGTTACTCCAGGACCGTAGATAGTAACAGGCGAACCGATGTACTTGCCTCAGTCACTTTTTTGCATGGTCCCAGTGTTGTGTTTAGATGTAGTCATCATAAACACCTTCAATACCTAGGAAGAGAATTTAACCAAGGACTTTGTCTCAGTTATAATTCCTTTCTGGATTTAACCATGCGCATTGCCTTAGTCATAATTGTTTTTCTGGCTACGACCCGGCCCTGTACTCACGATGATGACGAGGATAAATTACAAAATCGAATAACTTGAAATCAAGAACCTTCTGATTCCAAGTAAGTTAAATAAGAATACATATTCAGCTATATCTCTCCAGTTTGCAGTACTAGCAAACGTCGTCGTCCTAGCCAACGATTCAGTTAAAGCCTCGAACGCTACTTCCATATTGTCCCCTTATGTGTGGGCTAATTAACATTAAGATATGAGCATCAAAACGAGATGTTCAAGCTTAGTGATGTGACTGATTGATAAGTGGAAGTAATTACTTACTGGGAGAGCCGCCAAAATATTTTTATTTGATGCAGGTCAACATTAGCCACCATAAAATGAGTTTTCATTATGTGGCAAGAAATGATTAATAGGTAGTTATCGAGTGCTAATGAATGGGCGTTATCGTCGAAAGTTTCAACTGGGGCATTAACCGGTTGTAGCTTGCTTCTCATATGGGAGAGTGAAAATAGGAAATTGGAAAACCAGAGCCATGCAGATCGAACAGTATTAGGTGTGCAAAATACAGTATTGGGTTTGCAGAATACCTATACTAATTTTGTATGCGTATTTAAAAGCTAATCGATTTATGTAGATAAAACCAAGGCATTTTGGTTGTACGAGGGTTTTGGTTTAAACAGGAACTTCTTGTTGTAGCAGTTCATCTACAAACTGATTTTCACGTTTTCCTTGGATTGCGGGCTAGGGGAAATCCAAGGCAATGAATGATGCAAGTGTCGTCATACGGTACGGATTTCTCTCCCAAGATAAGAGTTGTAATCCTATGTCCTGGATGTCATACACTGTTTTTAGTGTTACTTCTGTAGAATTCAGTAGCACATTTAGAGAATATTCCCTTGTTCTCTGAATTCCGGCCAACTGTCTTCTTGGCTACTGCTGTGGCAAGGGCAAGTTAGGTGTCGATGACCATCTGGTAAATTCATGGTTTCATTAAGGGTGTATTTTACCCTTCCTAGTAGCTTTGAAGGACGAGACAGTCTATTTATCGACGAAAGGCTTAAACATCATCGCCATGAGAAATAAAAACTCAGTTAACCTTTTTTTCGAAAGTGCCTTGCAAGTCACTGTCTCACTGATGACAGTCAACCTCATTTCGCTTATCGATATAATGTTCGCTTTCATTTTATAACATGCATATGGTATAGCATGAGAAAACGATCGTCTCTTTGATACAGTAACTGCAATTGGTACCCAAGGACTGAAAGGCACTTTAAAGCAGCCATTCAGAGCACAACACGAGTTTGCCTGTCTCATGAATGCAGACTTCCAATTCAGTTTATGCCATTGAGCGTCTAATGATTATGACATTCACAAATTACTGTACATCAACTGATTGTGAAGACGGGACAATTAGACGCCTGTAATGAACCAATTCGTCTAAAGGAAACGAGGAGAGCAAGAAGTTGTAGGCACCCCTAGGGTGAAAAACCTTTCTGAAGTAAGTTGTTTGTCGTCAGTTGTAAGTCAGTTCAAAGAGTATTCAAAATAAATCTATTCCATATGTTTGATGATTACTTGTCTGAAAAGACTGCACAGTTACGTGCAATTGACGACGCTGGCGAGTAAATGATTGTAATTTTGGACAGCTGTAAAGCAAAACGTTGCCTCAGGGATCGATCTTACCTAGGTTAAACCCCTGACTATGCAGGTTATGACAGAAATGTGCTCTGACTGAGACAACAACAACTGGCACATATAATAAAGACATACAATACAAAACACAGTCGACCTTGGAGTTCATTTACTGTGAAGCATACGAGTTTTACTGAAAGAATATTCTGGAGATTTTGGTATTTTTTTAACGTTAAATTTTTTCCAACTTAATGACAAGGTCAAGAGTTTATTTCTTCAAAACAATAAAAACTTTTTTCAACTCTAGATGTTCGAAGTACTAAGACCATCACATTCTCGATAAATGTAGTCACAATATGCCAGAATATGGGTCTAGTTCTTGAAAAAGGATTAAAAACTGAAAGAAAAAAAATATCTATTGAAACTTTGGCCAGTCAACGACAACAGGACAGTTACTTCGATCGGTGCTTAAAGTTGGTGTTAGACATGAAGGCTTAAAACCGTTAACATCTGTCTTCTCTTCCAAGATTCAGTTAAAAATGAAAATTTACGTAGAGTATTTATAATAACTGAAATTATTTGTAAAAGACAAGAAGTCGTAGAAGGTTTGCCCCATTCAGAGTCGGCAACAACAAGGTGATAGGATATATCAAATTTAACGGCTCAAATTTAATCTTGCAACACCACACGAACGTAATGCTCAATAGCTTTTGATTTAATTTTCACTTATTACTACGTTTAAATCCACGAACGCAAAGAACCACAATGTTAGAGAAAACCAAGATAGTGTCACATCGAAAATATTGTTCGATAGCCTACAACATCCACTTTACACACTGGGTTTTAATCCAAAGACTTAAAAGTAAGATCCACACCATACACTGAGCAAACTAAACATAATCACATGAAACCATTGCTCAAAAATAGCCGTAATTTGAGTGTGTCACACTCTAAAAGACTAAATCCATTCAAAGAACTGAAAGTTTGACAGGCATCCTACACAGCTATAAATATAGTATCATATGAAATTTCTCGTAACTTTAATCTGAATTGCCACTCATTAGGTTCTAATCCATAGCCTTAAAGCATACCTGAATAGAACAGAATGGTTTCGAAAACAGTCAAATGTTTGCTCCTTCGATATTTGCTGGGCCTCATAATCATTTTCCTTTGTAAAAGGAGCTACGTCACGGTTTGTTCATTTTCATTTTGCCTAAAGTTTTCAAGTTCGTGTTTGTAATCCTTGTTCCTTTATGGTTTATTATTATCTCTTTAGTGTATTTCTATCTTAGTTAACTTCTATTTTTAGGCTTCCTTCCTTTAAAGGTAATTTTGTATCAAAATAACTCAAAATGCCGTGACTGAACTCTCTTTAACTATGCTTAAAAATTACGAGCGCATTTAAGAAAAGCGCATTTAAGAAAAAGACGATTCTCATTTAATCTAGGATCATTTCTAGTCTCTTTTTGTAAACAAGTTTGCAACGATTTAAAATTTTTAACCTTGGTTAGTGCTAATCATCTCAAGCAGCAAAAGACAAAAAGCTAAAGGAACTAAACGTTCCGAAAAAGAAGACTCGTATGTTGCCCATTCAATAATCTAGGACTGAAACCTAGGCTTGCTTTAAACAACTATGGCTAGGATTCAATCTCCAGCATATTTTTTAATATTCTAGCTTAGCCGCTAATCGTCAATCACCAATCGTCTTAAGATACTAAATTTGGGACAAGAATTAGCTCTTAGCCGGAAGAGGTACCAGATAAACATAAAAGGAAGTGTTAGGAGAAATCGCTTCCTCTTTGATAAAATAACTTGTACCAGGAGCCGTGCTTATGAAATGTAGACAATATGGGTCATAGTCTCCTGCCCAAATTTCCCTTCCGATTAGACATAGAGCATGCATTCTTATTATATAACCTTACTGCTTTATCTTGCTCTCTCCAGTTTTCCGAGTGAAATTCCCATGCACGGGGAAGGTAATCGGAGGAGTCCTGCTGACAATTAATATCAGCTTCGTTGACGTGGCCGGAAGTGAAATATGGGGTCCGCTGAGCCTCACTTTGAAGCGCCAATGCGTCTCTGGTGAGTAAACGTGAAATAGAGAACTGGACAACTGGACAAAAGAACAAATGGACGGACAAAGGGAAGGACGAATGAAAAACAAACGAATGAAAAACGAGTGAACAAATGCTCTATTTTTGGTTTCCTACGTCTTCGAGGTACATCACAAGAATGGTCAAATATAAAAGACTGAAGAAGAATTTCAAAGAACAACTTAAAAAAACATGTCCATTGTTCTACACAGGCAACGACGACTTAATCAACCGGTATAACTCGACAGAATCTGGAGAAGTATCTCCGCTTCCTGCTCCGCAGATTTGTAATAAAAGATGTAGCAAGAGACACGTTATGAGACGGTTCTGTTTGAGCGATTTTGGTGAGTGTTGGTTTAATCTCCTTTCAATATCAATATGTAGACAAGGAGACAGAAAGCGAGAATACTGAAGTCACTAACTTCAGGATGCTGACGTGATGGCGTATAGTTATGCAACGCTTTGGGGCGGTATACTTAACAATTATTCCATGAGCGCGCGTTGGATATGAGATGGTAAATAGCCAACGAGGCCCGTAGGGCCGAGTTGGCTATAACCAATCTCATATCCAACAAGCGCGAATGGAGTAATTGTTTTAT
>Ga0126339_10002052_pt1 | contig 14250 bp, 10 predicted proteins | sample OrbTmetagenome_2_FD_92532 | JGI IMG/M metagenome (GOLD analysis project Ga0126339, IMG submission 92532) | Coral microbial communities from Petempiche,Puerto Morelos, Mexico - Orbicella T R C metagenome | ecosystem: Host-associated > Invertebrates > Cnidaria > Coral | place: Petempiche,Puerto... | reverse complement strand
TAGTTCATCTTGATAAACAGAGGACGAATATCGATTATGTCAATAAGCTTTCAGTGCGGAAACCGCGGTTTCCGACGGTGCCGCTTAATGTTTGTGAATTCCCGCCACAACGGCGTTCTCTCCTCAGCCTTCTCACAGGTTTCGGCGTCCCCGTCGCCGTCCGCGTTCCCGCTGCTTAAAGTCCCTGATTACCGGATTCAGACGCGCGTGGCCCGACTAGCACGGGGTTTATGACGTAATAAAATATCGCAGATTTTTTCATGTAGCTTATCCAGGCATCTGGTCTCTTGGGGATATGGTATGGCACTGGGTAATTCAAAGACTACCTGTTTATCTCATAAGAGCAACAAAATCGTCGTTATTCCATTTTATTTTTTTTTCTCGACACCACTTTCCTACCGGTTCTCTTCTCCCTCTACGATACGTTATGGAGAATATTTCAATATTTTTTTGGAACAAACAGTAACTGTTCCCCTGAAAATTCGCAATTTTCCGCCAAAATATTCAATAGAGGTTAACTCTGTACCGCGGTTATCCCATTCAAAGGACATCATTTCATGTGAAAACCACTTCTAAAAAGTAGTAATCAAAATTCTAAAATAGTATTGTAGCTATATTCCATACAAAACCCATTAAACTATTGCTTTTGATGTGTAAGGTTGCAAAAGGGATTTTCTTCAAATTAGAGCGGGCGTTGTCCCTTGAGCAATCCGTAAGCGAGCAACGCAGAGCTATGCAGTCAATCTTGAAGGGTTAGTTACATTTAGACCTGTTGCGTACATGAAAAACCCAATGCCGACTAAGAAAAAGAAAGTTCCCGAGATATCATCACGAAACAAATGGAACAAGGGCGGTAGAGATAAGTTAAAATTAACACGGATTACGAAAATTCAACTTCAAACATTTTGGTTTCAGTTTTCAAGATGCAAAGCTCTGTATTGCTTGCTTATTCATGCTTTATTTGTACAGTTTATTTACAAAATACTTTCGTCACTTCAGTACGTTAACAGCACCTGCGACAAAATTCAAATTATTAAGTTAAACACTGTGTTACCAGTAGTACATTTCGCGAAGTTCCCATTTACTTTTAAAAATTATTTCGTCATAAAAGTATTACGCTTTCATGATTACAAGCATTTGTCAAAAACCTGGCATTACGAATAGTTTGTTGTTAGTTAAATACATGGTGAATACGTATGACTGGGTTTTTAATTTAAATTCGTACAAGTTAAGAGAAAATGGAAACATGAACAAGGAATGTGATCGATGAATGAACTCTTTATACATTTCGATAAAATCAACGCAACTATTTCAGTGAAAACCACTTTCTCTTAGCTTTACAAATTCGTTATAAAATACAAAATATAATTTTTTTTTCTACAAGTTTTCTCCCTTCTACTCTTCTAAAATACCCTTCTGTCATAGGTTATTGTTAATATCGATATTAACTTGTGCGAGGGAAAGAACTTCATGCCGCGGAAGCAACGAGATGGCTTTCGTTTTTTCTGTTTTCCCTAGCAACTGTCTCCATGGAGACGATTTTGTTGGTGTCGTTTTCTGCTGCTGTTGTTAAGTGCTTTGTTGGTGCTGAAGGCAGCAAGTGGTCGACTGCATCAAAGATGTTTGCTGCAGGACCATAGTCTAGGAAATCTTCTGAATCCAGATCTTCAACTACCGACAGCAACACGCGGGAACGGACTGGAGATACACACATAAATAACACGTCAATACTACCGAGTCTGAATAGAAACTTATTAACATATGACGTACAACTTACTCTCATTTTCAAGAAATGAACTTTATGAGCCTTAGGCTCGAAATATTGAACAGTTCTCTCACAAGAGCTAAGTCACGGTTTGTGCATCTTCAAACGTCAAGGCTAAATCTTTCAAGTTTGTTGGTTGTAATCCGTGTCAATCTTCTCCATCATTGACCATCCTTGTTCCTTTATGGTTTATTATTATCTCTTTGGTGTTTTTCTATCATTCTTAGTAAACTATTGTTGTCAGGTTTTCTTCCATTTAAAGGTGAATTTGTAAGTGGCCAAAACAAATCAAAAAACCGTGATTGGGCTCCGTTAACACAACAATCAGATAAATCCAGCTAAGTGTAACAAGAGTTCTCACACAGAACTGAGACCGCACACTACCACCTACACTCCCAGTTGTGGGTCAGGAAAACGTTTCCCTCTCCTTTCGTTCCTCAGTCAGCAGAAAACAAATCTTCCCGCACACTAATTATTGGGACGCGATAGAGATAACTTAGACATACTTTACTAGTTTCAAGCTAATAAAGTGCTTCAAGCAAGAAAAGTAAATTGGTTCAACAACAACTGATTGTATGACTTGTGCACTTAAGGCATTCGCCCATGGAGTAAATCCCAAGTTCTTCTTCATATTTGCCGAGATTCAGATTTCACACCCCAAACAAGCGAATTCTAACCCAGTAAATGTCACTTTCAATCTTTAAGACATGTAGAAGATCAGTTTGAAAAGAAATAACAGAGGCTGGAGGGACATGCAGCCAGATTAAACGGTGGTCATCTGACAGACAGCATTGGCATCCCTTGATAACACCTTATGTGCCACCTTAAGCACAAAGAAGATTAAGGTCACATTGACCGCATTCCTCCTAAAAATACATCAGCGTGTGCCGCGGCGTTTTTGGCTGATGTGTGAGCTGTGCAACAATTTTTTTTATCACAGGGCACAGCAATGAAACCTGTATTGTCAAATTCACGTTCTTTGAATTGCTCCTCACCTGAAGGCGTACTGTAGTCTACAGCTCCTTTACTTGCAGGGTTACTTAATGACGGTAAACTGATGCCTGTAGTTGATAGAGGGCTCCAGCTGCCGAGAAACACGGCAAAGCAAAGCACTACAACCTATAGGATTCACCCAAACAAGCCGTAAATTAGGGTTGTTTGGGAATAATTATAAAAAATCCCTTTCATGAATCACAATAGGCCATGTCGGAATTGCCTTTTGCCTGTATCAAAACGGATCTTCGTGCGAAAGCATTCATTCGCCATTTCCACATCCCCCATAATACACCTTGTTTGCCCCCCTCCCGCCGCCCCCAAAGTTCTGCATAACCTTTCTTTCCCATTTCTCCTGGGTATTACAGTCGTCCCAAGAGAAACCGAAGAAAAAGGTTATGAAAAATAAAGGGGGGGGGGGGGGGGGGGGGGAAGACAAGGTGTATTGTGGGGGATGTGGAAACGACGAATAAGGAACTGTATTTTGCCAACAGTTTTAATTTCATGCAAATGAGACTCATTTACATATAAGGGTTTTGCACGAGGCCTTGTTTTGAAATAGAGGCACAAGGTAACTTGGAAATGGCTTATTACAATAGCAAATACACCATAGCTCAGTGAACCAATCAGAACCTGATGCAGAAACATAAAACCAGCACCAACCATGGGAAATGCAAAATATTGGTATTGGTGTCCCTGGAGATTATTTACTGAAAAACACCATTTCTGTTCAAGCTCACCTAACTGACACAACTTTTGGGATGGGGCAGCATTTCTTTTTTATAAATACATAATCGTCTTGTCCAAGGTCTGAAATGGAAAGCGTCTGGCAAATTACAGGGTCTGGGTGGCTGAAACAATTCAGAGATTCTCCAGACATTTAATTCTGCTCCAAGAATGATAAAAAGCTATGTTCTGAGCAGTTTCAGAGGAAGAAGCACCAATCCCTTCCAAGATTTGCCTTCAACACCTAATTTGCTGCAAGGTCCCTCAATGTGTAAGTAAATTATTGTCAGTGTAAAATGTAGACTGCAGACTGGGGGATGAAAGACTGCAGACTTTGTAAGTAAATATCATGTTACAGTATTTCCATTAGCGAGTACTGACGGTAAACAGATTCATTCAGACTAATCACAGTGAAGGTCTGCACTCCTGTTAGCCTAAATAATGTTCCATTCAGCAGGTTTACGGTTAGTTCTCAATGATAGACATGGTAACACGATTCAGCTAAAAAGTCTATAGTCTGCAATCTGCATTTTACCAATGGTCTGCAGTCTGCATTTTACCCTCGGTCCACAATCAGCAGTTTGCAGTCCACAGTCTTCGTTTTACACTGACCATAAATAATTAGACAAGCAAGAAATCTCACCATTAAACAGGTACTTGTTTGTGTTGATCTTGCAGTCACTGCTCGTGGAACTTTAGCAGCTATTAGTGACTGAAGTTTTTGAAGTTGACTTATAAGTGAGCTATAAAAAAAGAAAAGGAAAAAGATTCAGGAATCCATGCTTAATATGAATACATGTACAGTGGAACCCCATCAATCCAGTCACCAATGGGCAGCAAAAACCTGGCCCTATTAGTGGGGTAGCCACATTAAAGGGGTTCTTAAAATAAGTTAAATGACTGACTGGGCTTTGTTCCATCCTGAATAAAGTAGCCGTAGTAAAGAGGTGGTCGTATTAGGTGACACTCTACTAAACATTAAAATCATCACAAAGACAATGAGCTAATCACAGTAAAATGTACCTTCCTCTGACAACTTACCGATTTGTAGTTTCTAAAGTATCCACTTTTTTGCGAAGTTCTAAATTCTCAGTTGCACAGTTTTCTACTCTGTATAGGTAAGGAAAAAATTGGGATAACTTTAGTTTGTTTCAAGACCAGATTGAGAATAAAGAGAAGTGGTCAAGTCACATGTAGGAATGAGCATGAAGCTGTCAGTACATGAGTTATAAAAGACATGGCTTGCTTGCCAAGAGACAATGCCTCACCTTTTTTCTAATGTTTCCATGTATTCTTTCTTTTTACGTCTACTTTCTTGTGCGGAAATCTGCATAACAGGTAGCAGTAAAGAAAACTGTAAATTTTCAGCTAAATTTACATGTAATCAATCAACCAGACAAAACAAACATGTATATCCAATACTAAAAAACACTGTACCTTATTTTTTATCTTGCGTCTAACTTTTTTTAAGGCTCTTTCTTCAACCTGCCAAAAAAAAGAAAAGCTGGTTTACAAGTGTATTCACTTGAACATACTCCCTGATGTGGTCAAAATCCATTTCCTTTCATAATATTACTACACCTTGTCAAGCAAAGAAGCAACAAGAATAAGGGTTATCGTCTAGCGACACTGTCTTCACTTACAACCAGAATCTCAAAACAAGAAGATTTGAATGGAAGTCATTAAGAGATGTCAAAAAACTGTTCAAAGATTAGGTACAATGAGGATAAAATCAGTAATTTCATTTAACCCTTTCATTGTAAACGAATCTTTTACTCCACATATATGTCTGTAGAATAAACAACACCTTGTGTTTCACCATTCAAATGTATGTACATTTAGCATGCACGTGTAATAATTAACCAACAGATTCCATGTTGCCGTACATCTGGTCAGTTATACATGTAGATCACAGATGACGTCAAAACGCGGTAAGAACAAAAAAGTAGCACAGAAGGTGATAGCAGGTTTAAAATCTTGAAAACCATCTTAGTCTTATAGTGTGTACCTTTGTTAAAGGAAGACCAGTCGGTACAGGCAGACCTTCTGCTATAAGAGTTCTTCTTTCCTCTTCTGTCAAATAGAATGGCTGTTTTTCTTGGGGGTGCTGCATGGAGGAAAGCAAGGCAGTCAGATTTAAGATTATCTAAATGTCAAGGCCCCTCATCTCTTCAGTGTCTTCACATTATTGGTACCTGTGTTTGTGTTTGTAGTGAAAGGATCAGGATACAAAAACAAATCTTGAAAAAGGTGTCACCTAAGGTATCACTTGCAGGCTGAATTTTTTAAGGTTGAATCCAAATGGTATGAGCAATGCAGTGATGAGCTTTAGTCACTGGACAAAGGCACAGTGTACATACTCACATGCATGTATGTTACATTTACATACCTGAATTACAGGGGGTGTTGTCTCTCCTGTGCTTGATCCTGACATATCGTTGTCTTCTAACATGTGGGGAGGGGTGGTAGCAGTGGATGGAGGGGAGTGAGAACCAGAGTCGTAACCTAAAAGGGATATAGCAAAACCTCAACATTACTGTGCAATCTGCTGACTAACAATTGAGTTCGCAATTGGGCCAAACTCAGTTTTGGGATACAATGCATGCAGAGATTATCTGACCATACACGAGATGAACTGCCATCTTTTGACTTGTTGCATTTCGTTGTTTTAGATAAAGTTTCGCTGTTACTTGTTGATTTTGACCAATTCTGCATAGTGATTATTAAGACATTAAAAGTGATATCACAAATGTTATTTATTTAACTTAGCTTGTAATCAAAGAAGATAATATTACATTATTCAACATATTTACTCATTTTAAGTTCTTGCTTTATCACATAGTATCTCCAACTTACATGAACAAAATTTAAAGAACAAAGTGTGTACCACACATACATGTACACATATTTAAAAAAAAATGCCTTGCTTTTGGTGCTTTTTACTCCGTCTCAAGAAGAGTACATGTAATTTTATGGTACATGGATGTAAAATGTTGAATGAAACATATACAATTTCTACACAGTGCTCACTAAAGTTCTTAAAAAATAAATTTCTAACATCTTTCAATACTAAACAATGGATATCAATATGATGAGAAATTAACCTAACATTTTATCATGCATGTGGCAACAAAAGGCTGGTATCTTTTTAAGTTAAAATAACTTTTCAAAGGTTTAACAGCATCGAAACAATTTAAGTTCAAACACTTCAAAAAAATATAATTCATATTATGCAAATATGAGTCGCACCTTTAAAAAGTTTAAGAGTAGGCAGTAAAATTTATGACTTCAAATTATACTTAATATTGAAGAATATGGACAACAAAAATCATGTCAAGAAGTTGGAAGGATGAAGCCAATTGAATACTAAGTACCTTCTATTAATAGTGAACACTGTACATAAACTGAAAGGAAGGCACTTTTTTAGATGAATATTACACTGTATTCTTTAGAATTATTTCCTGCTCTGACAATATCCCCTTGTCAACATATATTATATTGAACCAGAAAATTTCTTTATGTGCTAATATTTTAGGAAAAACTTTTAAGATGTTGGTTTCTCTTGGAAAATGAAAGGTTAAAATGCTTTGCTAGCCAATTTTGTTCCTATGTTATCCCATCAGGACCTGTCTGAAGTGCCGTGACCAACATAAAATGTATTTTGTCACCACTCTTAGTGCACTCATGAAGTCAAGTGTTGAGAACTTTTCATAAATCTGTACCTGATTCAACACAAGTGACTGACAAAAGGTCTATAAATTAACAATACGCCATAATGATTACTTTATTATTGTCAATAAAATAGCATTTAAGTAAGACATTTACTAACATATTGTATTATTTGGATTACTCAGCTTCTGTTAAGTCAAAACAGATTGAACTTTTAATCATGCTTATTACCAAGCAGTGCCGAATGATACAAATGTTTCTTCAAATTTAAGTTTCTTTAAGAAACTTTTCATCATTTTAGTTGCTTTGTCACACATTCAAATTCAGTCTTGATCACTATGATGCCTACCCAAAAAACACAATTACATTGTACATGTACCTCAGAGAAATAACCAAACACTTTTAACCATACACTGTATGTCAGGCAAGCTACAGTACATGCAACAAAGCATCCAAAACAATGAATTATCCCTGCTTGGTTTTCACAACAAGATAAAAAATTCAGTCCAGTTTCAGAATTATGTTTAAAAGGTTTAAAATATTTATGGATGCTTACTGTAAGGTCTACATGCTCTGAGTGTTGCGTATTCTGATTGGATAGGCAGCGCAGGATAAAAATACCCATCACCAGAGGCTGAATAAAGAAAGGAGGGGGAAATAATGAGTGGATTGCCGAGTAGCAAATTTATATTGTACGTATGTTCACATGGGATTGGAAGGTAAGGAAAAAACAGCTTGCAAAATGACAGGGAAGAGGAATCAAATAGAATAAGCCACAAAACTTTGACAAGTCTTCCAAAAACCTTTCTTAAGACCAAATAAAGCATCTCTCTCCATGAAGCTTAGATAAAAAGGAACACTTTCCTTTCTGAAAGGCTTACAGATTGAATAACCAAGGATAATGTGCTTGAAAAAAAAGCATGTACAGGTACCTAAAACGTGCAAGCAAATTTCCTTCAGAACGAGTTTACATTTCGAAAGAATGAACTGTACTGTAAATGTAAACTAATGACAAAGAAGTCTGGCCATTGCCTCCCATGGACCATTGGATAAAAGTCAAAATCATTGACAGAGAAGACTGTAATGTACGTGTACTGTCTAGTGTGATTGTCCAGGTGAGGCAAATCTTTAGAAAGACTGTTGCCATTAATGATGATTAAACAGCCCTGAGTTTGTTGGTAATAGAACAAGCCATGATTTCCATATAACAGATAAAATAATGTTTTCATAGTGACAATAGAGACTCCAGAAGGCAACTACACTGTACATTTATTTTTGAACAAAGTGATGTCCAGATTGTACATGAAAGAGTAACTTGATCCCAACAACACCTTGAACATACAGCTGTATGAATGGCAATGCATAATTTGGAGGGTCTTTCCATAATTTACGAGTCCAAGATTTCATACAGTTGTATCTGGCATGTACACCTGTAGCTGACTATTAAGTTCCTATCTCAAGTTTTGGCATAAGTAACTGTACAAGACATTGTTGTTCTTGGAGAAAACTTATTTTGTTCAACATTGGATCCCAGTACTGGTACAGACATATCAACTGATTTCTCAGTTTGCCTACGAAGATACCAGTGAGCATTGATGTGAGGAAGGTCTACAGCTGTGCATGTATATGGATTTGAAATGCAAGCAAGTCCACGTTGTTCACTTAAATGGTAGCTTATACTGTATTATTTTACTGAACTGTAATGAGGTTAGAACATAACTGTTGAAGAAAATGCATGCATGTCAAGTGAATTTTTCTGATACAAATATTTTTTAAAAAATACCATATACAAAATTACAAGTCATGTATTTTATCACTTGAAACCAGACACTTGATGGCTATTTCTAACAGACAATGTAATACTTAAAGAACAGCAAATTTGTGCTGCTTTTAAAATTAATAACTTGACTGTTAATTTACAGAAAATTATGCAGCAAGTTGTAGAGCATCACACTTCTCTGTTGGATACCAACGGATCTCCAGTGTCAATGATACACTGAACTTTTTATAGAATTTTATTTTAGTTTTAATTTACAGTTATTTTACTTTATGCTAAACATTAATCAGTTGTAAAACCCAGTTTACTAAAATTCGAATCTGTTATATTCTTTAGGTAACAACCAAAGTTTAAACAGCTGGTATAATATTAAGCTTTTAGTTCAAAATATGGAAAGAAACCATGCCGTACAAAATGTAAAAGAACTACATAAATTTTACGCCAAAATGAACAAAAAGAAAAAGAAAACCTTAGGGACAGAAAACAGAACTGTCTCGAGGAAAACAAGTGTTTTTTGAATTTTTCCAGAACTTTCAACAAATGGCACAAACATGTAAACTCATCTGGATCACAGGAATAAAAAAATGTAAAATTCCAAGAATGAAAGTGACTTATCAATTTATATATATATCGAAAATAACTCTTTTTGAGCGACCGAAACAGCATGCAGTTAGGAAAAGTTTTCACAATATCTAACAACAATTATGTTCCCATGGAATCTGAATCAGGCGTGAAAAAAGCTTTTACAATATGGATGATGGTGGGGTTTAAGTTTGGAAGGACTTAACTCGCGCCGCCGCCGCCAAAAAAAAAAAACAAAGTCATGGATTTGTAGCAGTGTAGAGTGAAAGGCTTGCTATCTTTGTAACAACAAAATAATCCCTTCTTATGAAGAGTAAACTTGATACCTTTCATATAAGCTTACGGTTCAAAGATCGTTCTCGCGACACACAGAAGACATAAAAGCTTTGAAATGTAGCTTTACCTGTTATAATCGCTCATCTCACAGAAATTCATTCCCGAGCTTGTTTATGTGTTTCCTTTTTTTTTCTGACGGCAGAAAACCTACAAAGTTTCCTTTCTTTTTTAATGAATGTCTATTTCCGGAAACAAGAGATCCCTTTCTTTGGCCTCGCGAAAAGTCACACAAACTTTCGGCCATGTGAGAAACAAAGAGATCAGTATTTACCAACAGGGGATAAAACTTTAATGCCTTCCTCATGGTTTAAATCCCATTAGTTGTTTATACAGCCATATTGCCATCATTATAGCTGCTTTGACACGGAAACCCCATAAATGAAGCCATAAAGAATGAAGTTATTTCAAAGGAACGGAAAACACAAGTTCGTGACTTACCGGACTCGCTGTCTGGGCGATCGGAATCGTTCTCGGAATGTGGTGAATCCGGTGAACTTTTTTGTCCATCATTCTGTTCGAACAATTTTAATTCCGTCGGCTCTAGCCGACTGTTTATCTGCGGTACGAAATTTTCCTGTGGTTCGAACAGAGCGTCTTTGCCAAATAGGTGAGGTTTCACGTCGTTTTCCAGTGAATGCGACTCCATCGTCGAGTCTGGAGAAAGGGGTTTGTAGTCTGGTGTGCGAGGAGCTAAAGGCGTTGAGCAATACAACGACTCGTTGGAGCATTCCTCCGGGAAGCTAGGCATTGAATCCATACTAAGACCGTTTAAGCTTAGATAATGTGACTTCGCAAGCGAGGTGTAGGGTAAACTGCTTGATGTGTAATCCGGCAAAGTGTTGTTGTAGGAAGGAACTTCGTCGAAAAACCCTGAGAGCCAGTCCACGGGAACTTCTTCATTACTGTGGTGCTACAATGAGACAAGAAGAGATGTCAGGAAAGAAAGAGAGACGTAATTCCCAGTAAGACATAATATGCGAGTGGTTTTACTACGAGTTAGTAATGAATGAAGTCCGCACTTACCATTGAATGGAAGTTTGTGTCGTGAAAGTCGTCGGACATCATGTTGTCGAATATACCAGAATCGGACGAAAAAGGCTCCTCGAATCCCGGCTCCTTCTTTACTATACTTAAATCTAAAGAGGAATGCTCCATGCCGAGACGAAATGCGAAGGGAAAGTGGAAAGCCAACGGACTACCGTCCGAAAGTAGTCGTAGAATTTTTGTGACCCGTCTTTGTTCGCATGGCGAAAAAACTATCGTTCATTGCAGAATAATTATCAGCCTTGACCAATTAGAACGCCCAATTTAATACAATAAACGCCATATTTGGAAAAGGTGAAATATATTATCATAATTAGCTTTCCATAAATTTCGTCTCACAGGTGATTTCTTGAACTTGCTGGTATGCCCCTAAAGTGACTGTGGGCGAAAACGTTGTTCATTGGTCGCTCAACTTTGCAAATATTCAATCATTTAACAATTGCCTCTTTCACATCTCGACAGACAAAAACATTGTTAAAATGGAGGATGCGTAGCTACGAGACCTCTATCAAAGTAAAATCACTCTAGCAAATAAAACGAATCTGTTCAAATCTGTGGCCGAAGGCGAACTCTGATCAATAAAAATAGCGGATCTTGCAGATTTAAGCTCAAAGATATATATTTTTTGCATTTTCATTTTCGTAAAATAATGAATTAAATTTACCCATAACGAAAGAGTTGATATTGCTAGGTTACTGTCCGCATTGTCACATTCAAGGCTCTCGGGCAAATACATTATCAAGCGAGAAGATCAGATGTAAACCACGTGTGCTCGAAGCGCGGTTTGCGATCGAAAGTTGTGCCTTACCTTAGATATAGATAAATTGAAAACTCTAACACCACTTTTGTGTCGGAAGATTCCTATTGAGATAGGGTGAAATTAGAATGAATTGGCTTCAGCTACTGAACTAGCTAGAAAACAGTGGCAAGAAAACCCATCAGAATAAAATGCCCGGTCGTAATATCACAAAAGTCCAGTCCGAGATAACAAGAGTAAATATTGAGCAACACGATTTTCGCTTTGCTATAAAGATGAGTTTGTTTTACAGCAATCCACTGTTTCCTCGACACCGCAGCAAACATAAGCACAACACCTGAAGCCAGATCTTTCATTTTTTTACTCGTTTGAAAATGTAAAATTCGCTGGGTCAAATTATACGGGGAATTATAATATATCCCTTCATTACAAATTCGGCCTCTGACCCTTAGTTAAACCGACCGCTCATCAGGTTTTTCGAAAATATTATTTGTTAAAATTACAGAGATTTGTGACTGAATAAAGTTGAAACTCTTTGATCTCTCTGAGGTAGAAATCTGTTTGTTCACATTAAATTTTTTTCTGATTTTAGATTTTAATTAAAAATCAATTAACATACACTGTCTTGACATGAGCCCAAAGTACACGATTATTTCTCAGACGTAACTTATTTCGTTCCGTCAAAAAATAAAGTTTCGAAAGGAATTATTTTATCGGCGTGTTGTTTAATAAGAGTAAAAAACTTTTTGTAAGCTTTTGCAAAGCACTAGCGTGATTTCGTTTTGTGATATTGCTGCAGCAATTTGCTACGACAAAATAATTTGCTTAAAATAGCACGTGTAGACTAGTTTTAACTGAAGAAATGCAACAATATCTCTTTAACCTAATTGAAGTATATTTTGACTTTCTTTATTCTTGGCCTTTTTGGCCACATCTTGACACATTTACTGTGCGAGGTTTATTTTCCTTGACAGAACAAGTATTGGCTCACTGTCAAAAAAACCCCACAACAATCTGTGCAATTCGCTTTTCCTAGCTATTTCAGTTTTGTCCAGGCCTATATAGAATCAATGGAACAAACACACACTTTCCCCATGATGCACGCCGGAAAAAGAAAATTCCCTCGCAGTACGTACCACATAACTTAATTTCAGAAGATGGTCTTTATACTTTTGTTTTGATTTTAATTGTTCTGTAACAAACTATGAAAGCGAAACAACGGCAAATATCATGTCGACTGAGTACAGAGAGAATTAGATGGAGAACGACCTTTGGACGAAAGCGTTTCCGCGCCGACGTGATGTTTCGTAGAGTTATCACACCACTTATCTATCTGGTTGTTTTGTGAAGGTGGCTATTTAACAGCAGCGTCCCCGTACATTTTCTCACAAGCTCGTTTGTGACATTACACGGCTGTAGAGCGGATATTGAATTTGTTTTCGGAAGAAGTCAAAGACCCACTTTCGTCATTACGTGGGTGGTCATGGGGTTGCTTTCTAAATGGAATGACGTACTGTGTCGTTGGAAACACGCACGCAATTTCATCATCATGCAAACTCTACGAGAGGGGGGAGATGAGGTTGACTGGGTGAGTGACAGCCGAATTTATTAGCTGGAAATAAAGGCAAAAGTAAATTGTATAAAAAAAATACCGGGTCTTAATTTTTCTATTTGCTTTAATTTTTTTTCCTCCGCTTTTCTTCGTCAGTGCTCCAGTTACGAATTCTTCGTTTTAGGTCAGTTAGTCCGGACTTTTATGGATGGAAGTCCAGTTACCTGCTGTCCCAGCAGACTATGCGGGTAGTTCAAGAAACTAACCAACCTGACTAGTACTAACTAGCAGGCTCTCCTCAGATAGCCTCCTACGCAGCGCAGACGATCTTTGGGGTCGTCACGCAATCTTCTCCCCCACCAAGGGTCAGTTAGACTACGAATGGTCCCTCTTTCGCTTAGTCTGTTGTGCGTGACGCGAAAGAAACTGCGAGAAAAAAATGGCCGCGCAAACTGCATAGGAGACAACGGCTCAGAAAGTATGCACGCAGCCATAGCTAGATGACTGCACTTCAAATTCTCAAGTGAAATAGGAAATTCATGACTGACTGGAGAAACAAAAGAAGCCCGGAAAATTTCAACGTGAACTATATAGCTGATTTTATTGCATGAAGCATCTAAATCAGTGGTGTGTTACTACCCAAGATCTTAAAATTCATAGCTGCTGGACTAAGCGTCGACTGACCGATGCCGGGCTAAAGTAAAATGGCCTTGTTGCAAAGAAACCAGCCTATGTGTCCTGAACTGTTGCGGAAAAATTACAACGTATTTTCGCCGTGTTATCGATATATTGCTCAAGCAGACAGTCTCCAAAGGCTGGTTGGCTTTGAAAAAGTTAACGCAGTGCGCACGCGTGAACTCCCCTGAAAAAATGCTGTCTTCCAGTGATGGTGGAATCTCGCAGATCAGGAATAATGTCAGAATACATTTGATGATATCTGAGGAAAACAAAAAGCATATAAGTACACAAAAAATCACGAGAATATATGAACTAAATGTAGGAAGATTGGTAAGGGAAGGTACGTTTTTTATTGGGGGGGGGGGGATGGG
>Ga0126339_10002051_pt1 | contig 14257 bp, 3 predicted proteins | sample OrbTmetagenome_2_FD_92532 | JGI IMG/M metagenome (GOLD analysis project Ga0126339, IMG submission 92532) | Coral microbial communities from Petempiche,Puerto Morelos, Mexico - Orbicella T R C metagenome | ecosystem: Host-associated > Invertebrates > Cnidaria > Coral | place: Petempiche,Puerto... | reverse complement strand
CCCTTCCTCCCTCCCTTCCTTCCTTCCTTCCTTCCTTCCTTTTTACTGTCCGCCCTTCCTTCCTTCCTTTTTTCTGTCCGGCCTTCCTTCCTTCCTTTCTTCCATTCGTCCGTCCGTCCGTCCGTCCGTCCTTCCTCCCTCCCTCCCTTCCTTCCTTCCTTCCCCCCTTCCTGCCTTCCTTCCTTCCTTTTTTCTGTCCGTCCTTCCTTCCGTCCGTCCGTCTGTCCGTTCTTCCTTCCTTCCTTTCTTCCATTCGTCCGTCCGTCTGTCCTTCCTCCCTCCCTCCCTTCCTTCCTTCCTTCCTTCCTCTTTCTGTCCATCCTTCTTTCCTTCCTTCCGTCCGTCCGTCCGTCCGTCCTTCCTCCCTCCCTCCCTTCCTTCCTTCCTTCCTTTTTACTGTCCGCCCTTCCTTCCTTCCTTTTTTCTGTTCGTCCTTCCTTCCTCCCTTCGTTCATTCCTTCCTTCCTCCCTCCCTCCCTCCCTTCCTTCCTTCCCTCCTTCCTTCCTTCCCTCCTTCCTTCTTTCCTTCCTTCCTTCCTCCAACCCTGCACCACCAATTCTCCTAATAACCCCTGCTCACCAATCAATACACCCTGGCAGTAGCTATGTGACATATCAATTGAAAGGTTATTTTCTTTTAAAGCCTAAAATATTTGACTGCAGATACACTAAATACACTATACAACATTCCCCTTTCCTCGAGTTACATACTGGTGAAGTCAAAGGCCTCAGAACATTTCGTCGCCACTCCATCACACCACTCACGTTCCTGATGCCCTAAACAGATCTGATTACAATAGCGTTTAATGTAAGGCACCTACTTGTTCACATTCGCTCACTTCTTTTAGAGCACTGAATATGTCCTTTTCTTCATAAAATTTCTTCTCCTCGTTACCATCAGTGCCTTGGTTTCGATTGATCTAGAGTACAATGAACACGATTACGTCACAAATAACTAGCACGATTGGTCTAAACGTGGAAGTAATTAAGTTTCAAGATGAGAGCTGAACATTATCGACTGGATATTATTTAGAACCCAACACAGCCTACTTGGGAGACATCTAGCCACTGAAAATCCTATAGCTGCTGCAGGTTAAACTGTGAGCTTTGGTAGATTTGCACGAGCCCCATATAATTAGCACGAACTGTCTCGTGAAGGACTACACCACTGCCTTACCGTTAAATCCATTACTACCAAACACTTAAGGCAACATCAAATTGATTAAATATTCCTTTGGAAAGCGTCTTACCGATCGTCTCCTGCATCGCAACCACTGCAACAGATCACCAAACGGAACGTACTCTATCACCAGGAACTTGTGCTCCTGCAAAGTGCAACAACCAACCAGGGATACAATATTCTGGTGTGCACCCAACAGCTTCATCTGCTCTATCTCCTGCAAGAACTCTTCTTTTTGTTCTTTGCTCGGATCATCTAAACACAAATGATGTAGTTAAATTCCTATTTGCTACGAACAGAAGATTTTAAAACCAGATTCAAAAATCAATTGGCCATATATTAGGCTTTGCTTCAGTCACGGTCTAAGTACATTCCGACGGGAAATTCAATTGCGTTTCATGCTCAGGACTATCTGCTGTCCAATTTAGGAATAATGGGACATGAAATGAAAATAAAAACAGGGGACAGATGATTAGTTTTAATCATATTCACACTATAAAGAGAAATGGCTCAGCTTTGTCATTCGTAATATCACCTTAAGCTTTAGACTGGAGAGACACAGCTTAGGATCTGATTGCAAAAGACCAAGCACGATCACCGAGAATTTAAATCTCTTTCAGGTGTATTTTAAAGACACTGGACCTACCCAAGTTGTGTAACGATTCGCCCTTTTCTACATGATTTTGCATGATGATTGCAATTACCTTGCAGTTCTTTGACTGCAACCACCTGGCATGGTGCCTCGGGCTTCAGTGTCTTTCCAGTCTCAAACACTTCTATTCCAACTCGTCTCTTTAGAGTTGCTTTGTAAACCACACCAAACGCTCCTCGGCCCAGCTCTTCCTGATATTCTATTTGCTCGGGAAGAAGTTCCCACTTGTCTAGTGGGATAATTTTGCGAGCTGAACGAGCTGATCTGTGGAACGATGTGAAAATAGTTTAAGCACAAAAAGAGTCGTTATCAAGTAGTATAGCGCAGTATGCTATTATTTTAGTGAAATCTTGCTGTTTAAAAGATTAATGTCTTAGAGCTTCGTGATGAAACCCAGCCATTCTGCCTGTAAGTTCCAAATTCGATACCACGTTTTCTAATAGTAAAGACTGCAATTAGGCATATACCATTGAAGCTGTCCTGGCTTCCGATCGAGAGGTATTGTTATTTCCTCTACATGACATGCTAGTCCATTGCAGGCTACCTTTGCACGTTTCCTCAGGTTGACCTGGCACTTTGGCATCATCCATTTTATAATACCCCGAGCTTGGGAGATTCCCAATTATATTTCTTACTCAGGAACACAAAACAGAAACCCCAGCCAAAGCACCAACCTGGACCGCTAGCAGATTCTGAGTCCAACGCGCAAAGTTCGTTGAGGTGCAGCACGAAAAATGGCGAGCAAAAGAAGTAGAGAGGGGCCTGGTGTGAGGAGAAAAAGATTGTTCTCTGGCTTTCCCGTACCACACTCCTCTCATTTTTTCTCTCTCTATTTCTCCCACTGCTCCCTAACTAACCAGGGGATCAGTGCCTCTCCCATCATTTTACCAAACCATTTCACATCCGCTTTCTTGTCTGAACATCACATTTCAAGGTTAAACTATGTTCGTCCTGTCGTACGGATATGTTATATGTAGGGTCAATTTATAATAGTAAGGTTTTCTTTGCTATTTAGGTGAATAAATTTAGGCAAACAAAGAGGCAAGGTCTCCACTGCGTGTCAAAACAGTGTGCCTGCTGAGAATGGAACCGGGTGTAACTAACTTATACATAGAGCTTTTAGCTGTAAAATGGTAAAACATTCAGAATCTCTCCTGTTGATTGTCCCAGTTTTGCAATAACCAATTTATTTACTATGTTTCATCGTAAGTACTACCAATAATAGTGAATAACCTTTTGATTCGCGTGTGATGAGACCGTCTGTAGCACCAGAAACCAAGAATAAAACATAGCACCAACAACAGAATGAACGTGATACCAGATACGATGTAAATCATCCTCTCATTGAAGATCGCGGTTTCTTGTGTTGGTTGACCAGAATTCCTCTTCGTAGGCCCTGCAAAAGATAATAAATTTATATCTTAAGGAGGCTGGGAGTTTAAGTAATGTTTGAGGACTACATTGGAAATAACTGGATGATCAACATTCTGAAGGCTGCCAAATTTGGATGAAGTCATAACTCCAATTTGTAAAATTGAATTTTTTTTTACTAAATGAAAAAGCGTGTTGTCCTGTTTTGCTTTTATATATATTATAATTAAGACTGCTGTTCAACTGAAAGATATAGAAAAATATAGACTATTAAAAAAAAGAAAATATTGCGAGCAAATTTTTGCAATTTTCTAGCATTTTGTAAAATGTTGTGAAATCCAAGATGGCAGATCCATTCCATGACAAGGACCTCGCAGAAAAATGTTTAGGATGTGTTATAAAACGTACAAGATTTATGGTCAGTAATGACTTAAATACTCCAAGAGTTATGGAGTGTTAGCCCCAAAAGCCCCTCCCCCTTCTTGCTGATCCCCCATTGGTCAAAGAGGACCTCAAAAAGTCCATTAGCCCTGTCTCACTAGGGTCAAAGAGTATCTGCGAGCCTCTGTGACTACAGACGCCACAAGTTCATGACTTTTTAAACGTTCTTTAAAACGTTATTACAGTCAAACCTGCATTAGGTGGTATTAGGCGGACACCCACGGGACCCTTGCTAGTGTCCACTTAATACAGGGTGTCCGCTTGATCCAGGGTGTCTGCTGAAAACAGGTTACCTCTGAATTCGTTGTAAAACGGTCACATCAATATTGGTCATTATTAAAAGACCTTGAAAGAGACAAATAGCATTCTCATGAACGATCGATAACTCTGAAATACCGTATTTCCATAAGCAATGACAAGTACATGAGGTAGAGCGATTTAGGGTGGCCGAACACAGTTTTCGCGCGCGCTTTTGCTGATGCAATTCACCGCATGCACAACGATTGCAAAAACCAAACATGCCGTCAATAGAGCGATTATTTTAGTTACTCCACACCCGCAGTATCTGTGCTATTTTTCTCTATAATTGAACACAGCGTATTGATGGCTTTAGTCTTTTATTACAAAGATATGTTAGGAAAGGTAACAATGCAAAGAACCCAGCAATTCTCAGCTTTTTCTATCTTACTGAAAGAACCCAGTTATATGCAGCGCATGCGTAGTAAGTCAAAAAATTGCGATTGAATGAAAATTGCACTCTTGGAAATACGCCTATTTCTCGAGAACTACTCATTAGAATTTCACGAAATTTGGCATGAAAATACTTAAGTAAATAAGTAACTCGAGTATTGAAAATGATTTAACTTTAACAAAAGAAATTCTAGATATTCCAGTGAACCTTCAACAAGGGATAATTAAAGATCTCTGTTAAATTATTAGCAAAATGGTGTTAACTTGTGAGAATCGTTACAAGCTTGTAACATGCAAATTATAAAGAAAATCTAATGACTAGATTTTCTGCAAATAAACAAAACCGATTTTAAAGGCCTGTTTATATTTATGTTACCATAGCAACGGCACATACGTCAGCTTAACCAACAAAAAACCAAAGTTTGTGTTATTAACTAGCTTGCTGCTATTTTTGACGACCGAGGGATCAAGGGTTTTAGAGAAAAAGGTGAATGAAACACAGGTATCAAAAACTGTGTTCAGCCACCTTAAGTATACAGTAACAGTGTCTATATTGATCGAATCATGTGAAGGTTTACAAAATCAAACAAGAACAAAAGTTCTGTAAAAATAAAACCAAATAACAAAATATTGCATTTCTGTGACAGCTCAGGTTGTTGGCAAACTTAAATGACTGATCTACTGAAACGTGGACAAAAAAAATCAAGCATTCTTTTTGCAGTGTCTGTTTGATACAGGTAGAAATGACCATAAAAGTCCAGTTTAAGGTTTGCTGCATCCGCTTAATAGAGGTGTCCGTTGAAGACTGGTATTTTTTACGGTGAATGCGGAAAAAGAAAAATGGGACTTGCACTGCTGTCCGCTTAATAGAGGGTGTCCGCTTAATATGAGGTCCGCACAATACAGGTTTGATGGTACTTTATTAACATTTAGTAAATCGGAGAATTGGTAGCGAATTTTACACGTATTGATCAATAAATGAGCATTTTCTATGCAAATTTAAATTATCTACCTGGCTATGTTTGCAATGATCTTCCTTGTTTTTGTTTTTATAAAATATAAAGATCAAAAGTTGAATTTTCTTGAAAAAATGACCTTTGACCCTATAACCTTTTTCCGCAAAACCTTGCACGTTCATTCCAAACGTGAGAGGATGGAAATAATTGACCTGCATCTAAAATTTGTTGAAAGATCTTGCTAAAAACCACCATCAATTCCTCAAATGTATGTATTTGGTAAACTTGATAAGCTTAATCAACGTCTTTATGGTCCTACCATGTGAAACCAAGGGTAGTGAAACCAAGGCTGGTGAAACCAGAGCGAAGACTAACCAATATCCTCTTTGTTCAATCTAGTCGTCTGATTGAACTAACATTTTCACTTGGTTTCCAGTCACTAGGAGACCTTGAAAAGCCCAAAAGCCTGGTCTGAATAGGGTCAAAGGGTATCCGCAAATCTGTGGCTAAGGATGCCAAATGTTCATGACAATGTTCACGTTTACTATAGCAATCGATGACAAAACTCTGTTTTGGCGAATTGAAAATTACCACGCTCAAGAGACATCGTCTCTTACCACACTATTGCTCTTAGTTTTGCAGAAAACTCGTGTTCCAGTTTTTCTCGTGGAAATGAAATGCGGTCGGGGATCTTTATGCGATATAAGGCGAGATTGCTGTCATCATTTTGTTAGTGAACGTGACTTTAAGCACAATGCCCAATGAGTTTGCCAAGAGGAAAGGTCTCTGATGAGTCCCTTGGCCGGGACGAAACGAGCTGCATAAGACTAGCCACGAACAATGTATTATCACAAGTAACTGTCAACTTTAAATGAATGTTAGAAGTTATTTAAGTGGGGGATAAACTTAGTGTACTCTTCAAGTTTTATCAGCTTCTCTATGGTCCCACTTACCGCTTGAAACCGAGGGTAATGAAACCAGAGTGAAATTTAGCAGATATCCTCTTCGCTCAATCGCTCCGTCTGAGTGGAATAGTATTTCCACTTGGTCTCCAGTCACCTGAAGATTTTGACCGGTCTTGCTACCACAGTAACGTTGTCTTGTACCCATCCCGTCAGTAATTCTCAAAACGTCTTTGCTACAAAGAAAGGTAAATGAAGTTTTGCACCAAACCACTAAAACCGAGTAACTGAGTATACTCGTGAGACATTCCAAAAAAATCTAATTAAAAACTACATACTACCATGGCTCCTGATACAACCTGGCAATAAGAATTGTCATGCTTTAGCGTGCATTATCGAATTATGATGCATGCGGGAAGAAGCACAAGAGCTGCTTGAGGGACAGCAGAGCTAGAGCAAATAGCTTCTTCAGTGCTCTCCGAACAAAATGATGTGTTCCAACACGAGATGAATTGTCGTGACTAACTTTTAAACCAAAAACAGTAAACTAAAAGAAAATGATAACCTACAAATGCAGGGATGCAGTCGCAAATGACATCCCTTATTGCACGGCTTGACAGGTAATACGAGCGGACATTTTACTCCAGTCGTTGCTCTCAAATACTACACAGCTCGCAAAATATCTACGCATATTATCTGTCGAGCCAGCTGAAAACAGGTAACTCTATATAATACAATGCGTGCAGCTGACTGTTAACAGAAAGTTGTTATAGCACTAAGCCTTAAAGAAGGTATTCTTATATGTACCAAATTGTACCAGGCTTTGGACAGTCCACATATGCTTTGGTATAGACAATCGAATCAGTCTAAGTAGAGTGTCTGGATGGGGGAGTTAGATCTCAGTTATCGGTTTTCAAAAAATTTGCAGATCTCAGGTCTCAGCAATAACTTTTAAAAAAAGCGTCAATCCGATTCTCAGCTACCTCTTAAACCCACCCAGATGCTACGAAGAAAATTTAGAGATCATAAGTGAAAAGAACTATTCTTACTTACTTTCATGCGCCTGTATTTTTGCATTTTCGAGAGTTGACAAAAATCGCGAAACTTACGACTTGCGAACAAAACACACTCTCAAAGCTAAAATACTCAACACGAAAATGGCGTCCATTAAAGCTGAATCACTTTGTTCGATCAGTTCTTTCAGGCCCCGACCAAAGCATGCTGGTGAAATTTGAAAACGCAGCTTTATTTCTGTGGTTAGGTTTACCATCCACACTAGTCCGTCATGAAAACAGTACTTTTCGAAAACGCTCTTCAAACCGGAGGAATTTAAATTAAAACACCGGCTTCGCGTTCGGACGCATGTAGACGGAAAAATTTTGAAAACAGAGCTTTTCAAAAACGATGACGTTACGAAAATCACGTGATTTGCCTGCTCGAGTTTTCCTCAAACACAAATCCAAAGTGATCGGTGATTGTTACGTTCTTAAATTTCTCCGGTGTAGTGCATGTGCACGGGACCTCAGTGTACAGTTATCAAAATGACCATTAACCGGTTTCTTGTAGTTATCACTAAAGGATATTGCAAAAGGATGGGAGACGGCTGGTGTAGACGTAGTCAGTGGAACAAAACTTTGAACAGAAAATCCTTTTGAGCATCTAGATGACATTTAAATCTACTGACTGTCACACAGGAGAATGACTGATTGCATTTGTACCTTAATTAAGAGCTCCTGTTTGAAATACCTTAGTTCGACACATTGATGATTCATTGCCTCTATACAGATTATCAAAATAAGACCTTCGTTGGCATATTTTCGCGTAATTTAACTCTTCGTTTATTCATTTTGTCTTCTTGAAATAGCGAAATTAAAACCTCGAGACATATCGCCTAGCGGAAAACGCAAAATTAAGTAGGCGCGAAACTAAGCATGAATAAGTTATTATCTAGTTTATGACGACAAATGAGGCATAGGTCAATTCCAGTAGTGCCCACTCCCCACTCGGGAAAGACGTCTTGAAGCAATCCACAGCTAACACGGAATTGTGTAATTTTTCTGGTCCGAGTTTTTGACACACCCAAAGAGTGGGCGAGTATTGATTATGGGCGAGCGAGCGTGTGAACGAGAGTATCTTCAATGCAAGCTGCTACAACACAACAAGAACTGACAATGGATTTGATAAAAGAATGATATGATAGGCAGCGTGGTCAAGTGGTTTAGGGCGCTGGTGTTGTAATCCGGAGGTCCCGGGTTCAAGGCCCCCACCCTGCCACTAGCGGGATTTGTTTCTCGGTAGTGCCGAGTTCAAATCCTCGGTCACGCTTTGTAAATAGCCAACTGGTCTGCCTCCTGCCAGTTAGGATTTCTAACAATGTTATGTTTATTTGAAATATTTGCGTCCTTTGCTTCAGTGGCATGCCTGTAAACTAGCTAAGCTTAGTGCTTGTGTAGCTAAGTGCATGACCACTATAAATAAGATTTGCATTTTTTTTTACATTACACATATTCTCCCCTCCAAGCAAAAAAGGTGAAATACTGTTTGAAGCAACTAGAGCATGCCTTTGATTGAAGCTTGATATTTGTAGTATGTGTGTGAGATTTGTAAAGAATCGCGACCACAGTGGTTAAATCAGGTTAAATTTGCCAAAGCGAAAGGCAATTTCACCATTTTCTTATTTTGAAGGTATAACGGTTTTATAGTTAACCAATTACAGCCTGTTTCCTTGACTCAACATCAGGCCAAGATGATGTATTACTGGATAATTCATCATCTGAGGACATTTTCAACTGAATAAAATCGCCAAGAAAAAAAGCTCACCGAGTAATAACCTTGTAGGAAATACGCACACCAATGCGAAGTGGCGCGATCAAAAGTTACACACCTTATGACGTCACTAGTTACGACACTTGCATTTTTGGTTTGGGGGGATAAAAAAATTGTTTTACGTGCCTGACCAGAGGTTAAATTGGAAAATTATGAATCAGCGTAACATTCACTTTAATTTTCTGGAATGAAAAAAGGGGCAAAAATTTCATTTCATAGGCACTTTAAACATGCCAAGTAACTTACAATGCACGTGTCATTCAAAAATTAAAGACGTGTGATCCTTCAATATGAAACTGATAATCATAGATGGCGATAAAATCTATATGTATTATAATATCCATATTTGATCAACAGGAGATGAAATACATAGGAATGCAGCATCATGTTTGCATTCTCTCCAACATGCGAGACCAAACCCATAAGGGAGCCAAATGCGTCGGGGTTTTCGCAGGGCCAGGCATATACCTGGACCCCGGGCAGGAGTAGAAGGATCAAAGGATCCTGAATATATAAAATGTTATCAGAAGCGTAACACCATCACACATCGCTACATTACATTAGATACACTGATACACCTCGACAATCACAGCCATATCACTTACCCGCAATCTGGATTTTCTTCCACATCAAAATCCTGAAAGTAAATGTTCATCGACCAGCCTTCTGGAATAGGATATGTATGTACATTGTCCGCATACCTTGGGTAGCTGACAGGATATCCTTCACTGATCAGAAAGCCGATCTCTGGGCCAAACGCTGTTAAGACCAGTTAATTCATTTTAGTAAAATGGACATCCAATAACAAAGACCTAGTTGAAACCTCTCCCAGCTTAAAACCAACTTGCATTTACTTTATTGGGCTGTTACTGTTTTCATGGACGTCTCCAAACTTAGGACGTTGAGCTTCAGATTTACCGATGAGTACCTTTTTCCGTGTTTACGTAGCCTCAACTAAACACGTGAGGGGTTGGGAGAATTCGAGATAGTTATTCAAACCCGAGACGCAAGTCAAGGTTTTCAACACTTTTCAGTATTCTTCCAACTCCTCAAGTGTTTAGATGAAGTTACGTAAACTCGAAAAAGTACTCTATTGCTTTTATAAAATATTTCTTGAAAATACGCGCGAATTTAAAACATCACACCCGTGTTTATATACGCTCATCTAAACACACCTATCGCCCAATCAATGGGAGTGCGCGTACTTTCTCAGTTATTTTATTAAATCACTTCGCAGTAATTAATTGTCCATTTCTGCAATTCATTGACTACTGACACCCAGCATTGTCCAGAGCGGGAGGGGGAGTAAATTGGATTCCGGTTTTATGGAAAAATAACAGTGTCTCAAACGTTTTGGCCAGGATTGAAGGCATTCAAGATATGTCCTAAAGTGCGATCACTGCATGAGATGTCAGTTAAATCAAGAGATGCTATGGCCAATGAATAGTCAGAAACAACACTTTGATAACAATTTGGACAGCATGCAACTTCACTTTAAGTTATAGTTTCCAACTAGTTCATTTTTTGCAGTACAGGGGCTTAGCACTTTGCACCCAGAGGGCCATTACAGGGTGTTTTCTCGAAGTTTCCCTGGAACTCACTCTCAAGCAGGCCAGAAAAAAATCTCTTACTTGTGAAATTGACTTGGAGTTCTTTCACGTCAGTTCCATACTGGTTGATGGCCTGGCAGGTGTAGTCTCCATCCTTGTCCAGACGGATGGTTGCAGTGTTTGTTGTATTCACCAGTACTGTAGAGTTCCGTATCAGTGCTGTGTATATGGGAGGAGTTCCTGTGGCTGAACATGACAGCATGCCTCCTTGTATTGCTAGCAGAGCAGCTGGGAATGTTACCATTGGTGGAACTAATCGGTTAGAAATAAAAACCTTTTACCCTTACTCATTAACTGAACGATACCTGCTTAGATAAATCAAAAAAAAATCACGTGTTCCTGTAATACATGCACAGATTACGTCAAAACGTGACTTTAGTTGACACATTGACACAAATACATATATTTGTGTTGCGTGCTTAAAACAACCCAGAGATAAAAAAATTTTGATACGTGTGAGATAATTATAAAACATGAACTGCGCATGGAGAGTAAAGTGAAGAAATGATCCTCGCATTAGATTGCCATTTGACAAGACTCATTTTTTTTTCATTTTTTTGCTCAAATGTGGCTACTAGGTGGAAAGAAATTAAAGCTGATGTAGTTTGTCTTCCCCTGCTCTTAGATTGCACAAGTGACTTACGTTATTTTCGGTCAACGGAAAACAACAGAAGACATCCGTCTACTGGAGAAGGTAACGAGTCCACGATTTCAGGTTGAAACTATTTGCAAAGTGCATCGTATTATTTATCAGCTACCTTGTCTTATCGATGTCTGTATCTGTGTCTCGTTCAGTGCAACATCGTAAACCTTCATTTCCGCGATTTTCCCTTTGAAATATGTCGTGCTTTTGCAATCTCTAAAACCCATTCGAACTGTGCGGGGGTCAGTTGCAATCTCATAACCTTTGCCAATGTTTTGCGAGATACTGAAATGTCCATTGATATACAGCGAGTTATTTCCGGTGTTGTGATCGTAACTTGCTGCAACATGAACCCACTTTCCTGCTGGAAGAACCTCAGCAGTTTTTATGCTAGTCAGTGTTTTGGAAGATTTTTCTACAATTTGATTCAAGAATTTGCCGTCCACAATCCACATTAGGACTCCCCAATCTCCGTAGCTGAATAGTGGTCCATCTTGGCCTGTGCGTTGAACCCAGCACATCAGTGTGATTGAGAACTGAGTGTCCAGGCCCCCATTATTCGGAAACTTAATGTAGCTGCTAACAGTGCCATAAAACATGTACGCTCCGCCTGGTTCGTTGTAGGGTCCGTTTGTTATCGCAACATCTCCCAGGGTTCCATTTGGCTGCCTGTACTCTTTTTCTGTGGCTTTATGGCGAGCATTCAAGGGGTAGAAGGCGACAGGTATTGGCACAGCTATGAATTAGAAAAAAAAAATTTACATCCTCACAATTAACATGAAAATACAATAACAGTAGAAGCTTTCTGTAGGACACAAATTTCCGAGTTGGTTCTCTGTGGTCAACTTAACCCGCCTTTTGGAGTTCGCCATTTGGTGTCAAATATGCTTCCGTACACGACTCATATGGCCTCAAAGATACTTAATGACTGGCCACAAGGAAAAAGTGATCTTTGTTTCCTGAAGACCCTACCACTTGATGCAAGGGTCCTGGCTGTTATATCATGAAAACTTTCCTATTACTAGACTAGAACGGATCACGTGACTTAATTAAAAACTGTACAACTCTAGACTGCTGGCAGTCTGTTTTTCCCTCGAAATTCAGCTGGGATTATGAGGAAAAACTCTTAAACAGTCGTCTAAGTGACCCTCAGAGAAAAAACCAGCTGCCAGCAGTCTAGTATAGCTCCCGATGGCTAGCCTGCATAGCTGGTAGGATTTTGTTTTTGTGGCAAAGCCGAGAGTGAACACGACTGGCGAAGTCGCGAGGGAATTGGTGACTGAGTCGAGTTAAATTTCACTCAGGGCTTCGCCGCTGGCGAATTCCCTCGTGGCAGGGCGGAAATAGGCCATGCATATTAGCGCCCTGCTCGTGGGCTTCGCTGGTACTTTCACTTAGCAAGGACGGGCGACATAAAACCGCGTGAAATCAATTTAATGGAAGGCCTTTTGAGTTTGTGTAGGGAACCAAGGTTTTCGATCACTGTTCCTACGTGTTCGAAGAAAAAAGTCCTTTGGGCACTCAACAATTTAGTTTGATTCAAAGGAGGCTATCTCGATGCAAAATTCGAGGATTGAGTGCGTTGCAAAGTGTCAAATTTGTATCGTTTTCCAAAGTCATTATTTATGTCTATAGATATCGAGCGATCGATATTCATTGGATTGATTGATTCTCTATATCGATTTCTATCGCCCCCCAACAGTTACTCTTGCAGATACACACCTACTCGCTCTTTTTGACTTTGGTTTTATAATTGTTCGAGAAATATCTACCTTCTGTGTCTTAACACGTTTTAAAGTTATTATCACTAATATTAAAGCATATACTCCATTCAATTATCATTTCTTACAGGGTGTGAAACTGATCAGAAATCTTCTGTTTTGAATTCTCCTGTTTGAGTGGAATTTTATCAAGGCGTATTTTCCCGATACAAGTAGTGTCTTTCCAGTCATGTGACCACAGTACTTGCCAAACACCCGCTTCATCTCATTGGTAATCTGTAAATAATCTCGGCTACAAAGAAATGAAACATAAGCAAGTGACCTTCTGTAACAAGGGATCACTTCAACCTAGAACCCAGATTCTTCATTTCCCTTGACCAGCACTCGAGAACCGAGCGACCCTGGAAAGTACTGATTAGAAATCCGGTTGAATTGCGCATGCCTAGCTGATAATCAGGTGCCCCAGTCGGCTCCCTGTTGTTTTACTTCTTGTGGTTTTCATTGCTTTTACAACCAACCAAAATCAATCCTGCAACGGAACTTTCGAGAGTCACTCGCTTGTGCAGTAAGGGGCGAAGACTCGAGGCAAGAGCTTGGGGGTCATTGTAGAGTGCAGCACGTATGCGCATGTCAGTTTTTTAACCATAAGTTTGAATTTCATAATATTGTGATCGTGTAGCCAGTCATTTATTCATTCAGCCATTTTCCTTATGAGCAGAGTGTGTAACAGTTACGTGACTTCTTACAGTGTGTTAAGTTAAGTTAAGGTAATTCCTCTGAAATAAAAGTGACAATAGATTTTTGTTCAAACTTTGTCCACTGAATATTTATCATATGATAACTTCAATTTTGAAATAAAAAAGGGGGGTGCCCCTGCTCATTAAGGAGCAGTGAGGCATTGAAAATGCCCCATTTTGGCATTATTTAATGCTTATTATAAGAACGTATTCCCAGTAATTGTAACATCTTTGTGAGCCCAGACTCATAGGAACACGCATTAAACTACAGTCAATACATTGTGTCGGACACAAATAAACCTTTTAAGTTTGATTCAGACAGAAAGCTAAATCCTTGTTTAAAAATTTGAACCAAATTTCTTGACGTGGTTACCGACTGCCAAATAGAAAAGACCACCGTGTATGTGCTATTTTTCTTATTTATTCAATTTTCAGCAATAGAAATTAGATCAGTCTTTTCTCACGCAAAGCTTATGATTAGTTGATTACAATGAGTGGAAAAAAAATTGGGGTGCCCGTGCTCGTTGG
>Ga0126339_10002049_pt1 | contig 14261 bp, 11 predicted proteins | sample OrbTmetagenome_2_FD_92532 | JGI IMG/M metagenome (GOLD analysis project Ga0126339, IMG submission 92532) | Coral microbial communities from Petempiche,Puerto Morelos, Mexico - Orbicella T R C metagenome | ecosystem: Host-associated > Invertebrates > Cnidaria > Coral | place: Petempiche,Puerto... | reverse complement strand
GTGCCACTGATAGGCCATTTTGGTCGATTTTTACAGGCATTCACTCTTAAGCCCATTCAGTCACTGAGCAGTGAGAGCTATGAGCCGAAAACAAGACGAGTTATTTCAGGGCTCAGCTGACAAATTATCTTAAAATTTCGCCATCGTTAAGAAAGCTTTATCGGGTGAAATATCCCGCGGTCGTATTTCCAAAATTATCCCTTGATCATAAGTTAAGCAAAATATTTTCCAGATACAAAACGGTCTCTGTTTTATCCTGTCTTTTGTATACAAACTATACATCAAACGAATACAAAACGTCATTTACTTCACTAGGTGAGCCTGTTGTTTTTCTTGATCAGCGAAAACGGTCAACCAAAAAGAATGGAGCTTAAAAGTCGGAAGAAAATCGTCTTTCTATCAATGCAAATTGTGGTAAACTGTTTTGGATTTTCAAACTTCTCATATGTATTTCTAACTATGACGATCAATAACATTGAGACATTTCAGCTCAAAATCGGGCCCTGGTAGTTGAAAGGAATTACGATGGGAGGTTTAACAAATAATCGACCAACCCGAATTTGCATAATCTGATCCACCACTACCACCTGTACACGAGTTAAAAATAGGTGTTCGATGAGCTCATGAATCCATGGCCGTAGGTAAGTGGATTAGGAATCTCTGCAGGACCTGGGTTTAATTCAATGTCTCCAGATGACAAAAGCTTCTTTTCTGACAAGAGGTAATTCTTATTATCAAACTGAACTCTGACAAACATTCTGGATAACATTTTTAATTCCTACCAGAAGAACAACAATTTTCTTGTTCAAATTTTGTTTAAAAAAACAATCGAGTAAAAAAAGACTCTTCGTCATGAGCAAGCTTGACAATTCATAGTTCATCCCTTGAAATATCTCGAAAGGGCTGAATAATCCCTCGAAAAGGTTGAATAATCCCTCGAAAGGGATTCGAGTTTCCTTGAGAGGAATGAATTACCGCGAACAGTGAATTTGTGATTTCTGTGCCATTTGAGTCGCCCAGTGATGTAACCGGCCTGATTGCAGATTCTGTTCTACATTGCGAAATATTGTTTGAAATCTGAGTACATGGCATTATTGTCCTCTACATCACAAGCAACATTAGGGACCTTTATACGATGCAAGGACGGGAAGGCCAAGACCGGAACGGCAGTGAAAGCGGGAAACTTTCGCGTGCCGTGTCGTCAAAGACAAAATGCTTTAAGTTGTGTAATTCTCGTATAGGATGGTGACGTCAATAACTTTAGCTTCATAAAAGCTTTTCCGTAAAACCAATGACATCCCTTTGAGATAGTAGAGAAATATTATCCAGTTAAGCTTAAACAATGGTGAACAGACGACAGGGAACTTACTCTTGTTCATATATATAAAGCAAACCTTCCTGATCTGTCGGTATTTAATATTGAAAGAATCCAGAATTTCCGTATGAAGAATTTATGTGAGCGATCTTTGCATCGACCTGGTTCAGATAGCGTTTTGTCCGCAGAGCGTTTTAGAATCGATCCTACCTGTAGCTGAAACAAATATTTATTATAAAACAAACATTACGTTGAGTTCCGGGTTGTATGAAAGCATGAAACAAACATCAATTTGCTAATGTGCATTATATTTCACAGACTCCGTTCGAAATATATGAGACAACAAATGGTAGGAATTTCCCGGTTAGTGCTTCAAACCACTTTTTAACGCCAACAGAAGGGCGAACCCCCCTAAAGAAACAATAAAAGGGGATTGGATATACCCACAAGGCCCTGGGACCTAGATCTCGTGGTCCCATGATGCTTTGGTGGCTTTTTTCCTTGTGCTTCAAATCATTCGGTAAGTATTTTGCTTTTGCCCTGCTTTTTTTACAAATTCTAACCGCTTTTTAGGCTCTACCTCTGTGTTTTTACACAAAGGTTTCTTTTAGGTGATGTTTGTCGCTTTTCAGGATATTTAAAATCGCTGAACATGTCCCATAGAAGACACAAGTCGCGTAAAAGGTCTCGCTCTTGGTCGCCATCTTCCCGCCAAAACTCTGTTTCCTCGCCTGACCTACATCAAGAAGGGTCCCCGCCGAAACGGCGCAAGGACGAAAACGATTCCCTGCAGAAGATTCTTCAGTCGACTGAACGTCTTTCCAACCGAATAGACTCGTTTGAGTCCCGAGCAAATCAGCCAGAAACTATTGCAGATACTGATGATGATGCTTTGTCGATTATGGCTTATGAAACCACAGGCGGCCCAAGCGCGAGATGAGAGGAAATAATTAATGTAAAGTAAATGAAACGTACGCGAACGTGATTCTTGCCTACGAGCGGTGTTGTGTTACAAAGATGCGATTTACAAGGGTTTGGATGGGAACTTTACGAGTTTGCTTTAAATACCTAAAATTTAATGTCTTACGAATAAAACGGACTTACCTTGCTTTCCTGTCGTATTCTTTGTTGTTTCACGGTGTTTGAGGCCGCTTTAACGCGTTTTCAGCGAGTTAGCGTTGGTGGTGGTGTCCCACTAGAAAAAAACACAAGGCTGGCTGGCTCAGAATCGAACCATCGTACTGCGAAGGCCAAAATATTCCGAGGAATGGACCTAGCCGCCTCAAATCACGATCGGCCGAAGCGTGAATAACTCGCTTCCCAGTCCGTCGTTCTCTGGTTCACAAATCTCATCGCAACGGCCTGAAAATCGCTCGTTTACCAGCTCAAATCTGCCTCTCTCGTTGCTGCATCATGCGTAAACTAACGGTGAGGATACCAGATTTGAAAATCGAAGCTTAGCGACCGCGTCCGCTCGACAAAAACAGAAAAAATAGAAAACTTCATCTATTCCCTAATTTGCGTCACTTCGAAGAGCGTGGGAAAACGAATCTACAATGTCATACGCACGGTCAGCATTTAGAGATCGTAGTCATTGATAATGCTCCGTAAATGCTGTGCTTCTGCTAGTGAATTCGCATTTTTTTTTTTCTCCGTTTTGACAAGCCACTCCCTATTACGAACATTAACAGGTTTGACTAACCGAAAGTCTACCGACAAATCAATCGTGATTAATCTTCACATATTTTGTTCCTCTCAATCGTACAGTCGGTCATTCGGGCATTGATCGGGAAGCGATCTTCGCACACCCGAAGTTTGATTAAGTATGAATATTCTTTTGTTACACGATTTTGGTTAACGGACACGCTCGATGACATGGAATCTACGGTCCTCCGGCCGTAGATTCAAAAAGCGTGACCGACTCCAGAGCTTTTCCACTAAAATCCTAATGATGTGTTTCAACTTTGCACTGTCGCGCCCAGTACTATTAAAAAAAATAAAGGACACTGGACAAAAACGGAAGTCAGACAACAAAAAAGCTCTTGCTTTTATTGTATGTTTAATTAGCTAAACTACCCGGCTCATTTGCATTTAATAATAGAGAATATCCTTACTGTGAACCTGGGACAATAATACCGTATATACAATCTCCATTTTAACAGGATAAAATGTCCTATCTACGATGGCTCGATCTAAAATACTACATCTGTACATTACAAAGAAGACTAAAATCATTTGGTTAACCCGTGCAAAGCAACAATAACCTACGTAACAGGCTCCTTTAAATCTTGGAGAGTTTTGGGAAAACGCCTGCTAAGCTGTTTATATAAACAGTAAAACACTAGAATTAATTGCGACAACTTTAGCGAGATTATCGAATAGCAGTTAGGGATTCGCCTGGAAATAATAACAAGAGACCACACAGCAGTGTAGCTTAATTTGAACTTAAAATCTAGCAGCAGCAGCTAGGCAATTCTAATACCAGGAATTCAGACTAAGGCTCTAGAAATGTCTTCATTTGATCGTTGACAATTTGCTCATAATCAAACCCAGTGCACATGTCAAATTCTGGGCATATTCAGCACGTTAGACAAATTACTGTTACTTTATGTACCACGGAACAAAGACGGTTCTTAGTAAAACAAATACAACACTTGCCTAGGCTGTAAGAACTCGAGCCAATTGAAGCACACATGAAGCGGCCCTAACAGTTCTTTGTCGATCCAAGATAAACGAATTTAAAATTCTGTACACAACAACAAATGCGTTGCGTTTTGCTACCGTTTGCCAACATGGTTTCTCTGTACTGATGTCAACATGCTATAATTCTCCAATCTACTGGTAACGTATTTCTTACAGAACTAGTAAAGAACTTAAGAGTACCATCTGATCAGCTGTTGTCCTCATGACCTGCATGTGCGATACAATTAATCAGAAATTAAGAATTTAAAAAAAACTACACTACAAAGGCTACTTGCTACAACCTAAAATTATGTCTTAAAAGAAATGTTACTAGACTTAAAATCGACGTTTCTTAAACTAGTTGGCATAAACTTGAAGACTGAACACTTTTGTGCTTACTCGAGGCTGTGACAATTGAAAATGCGACGTTAAATTGTTCGGACGCTATAGAAAATATACCGCTGCATGTCTCTGCGGTTATCGAAGGCGCAGTCCATTAATGTGTCCACCACAATGAAAAACTGCGCTTGTTGTCACAAGTCTAACAGCTGTATCATTATGATTTCTCACAAGGCGACCTGTGCGTGGTTCCCGCTTGTTATACTTGAGCTACAGCAGCAGAGGCGAGTGACCCTGAACTATATTTGTGATTGTGACTCGTATTCCGCACCATCGTCGCTCCAGTAGGCCCTGTTATTGGAACGGCCGCCTCGGCGAAATTGCGTTGTAGATTCATCACGTGAACGCCACGTGTGTCGCGAGGAAGCCGTAGAGGAACGGTACCCACTGGAGGCCTGGAAACAAGAGTACAGTCAGGATTGCTTTCACGAAAACATGCAAAATTACGTTACCGCTTTACTTATGGTGCTAGCTGAAAGAAATTTTGTCAATTACTCGTGTATTGTTGAAGACTTCTCGTACGTTGTGTCTGATCAATTATTCAACTTAAGTGAAGAACAGATTCTGATCAGTAATAAATTATAGCCTCTGGCTAAAGTAAAGGAGATTCTAGCCAGCTAAGTGATAGCAGGACATGGTTTTCAAGACATCATTATATCAACCACGCTAAAATGACGTGTTATTTTCCGCCAAAATTGCAGTCAAGTCAGCCATGTTACACTTGCAATCAGGTGAAAGTAAGTGTCGGCTTTACATCATCCGAGGCCAGAGTGAAAACAACAACACAGGGAAAGACAGCACAACAATGATTGCCGAGTCACAATGGACTGAAAACGACAACAAAGTGCCTTCTCCCAGCATCAGCTCTTGAATCACTGGCTACAATTGGTTACAACTGTTTATTTTTTCCTTCTCTTTTTTTTAAATACAAAATAAAAAGACAAAAGGTGCAACACAACACAAGGAAGGGTAAACATGTTAACTTTTAAGTGCTGATTGTCTAAGTGCGCATTTATTTATCTTCACAGTGCATTTTAAGTTTACAATAGCTTATTTAATTTATTTGCAGTGCAACAAGCGACAAGTGTCATGCACAAATTCCTTATTTACCGAGTACATTAAAAACTCCCTACGCCTGTTAGCTTCTCTCTCAAACGTTCTACAAATCGTCACACAACTGTTCTCACATCCAGCCAATAAGTGAGAAACGCTCTGTAACAATCCACCAAACGGCTGTGAATGAAACTGTCATGAAATTTCCAACAGGTGCGACAACACGACCGATGCTTTGCCGGTTCAAGTAGCAAAACTTGTCAAGTCGATGGCAAAAGTTTAACTCAGCGAAATTTGCCGTATATCTTGTTCAACATTGACTGCCCACACGATATTCCCTCATGGCCTGCACCAGCCGATAAACAGTCCTGTAGTCGCGCCTGTCTCTCCGACCAAACAGGAAGACGACACAAACGCTAGACGTTTGAGTCAAGAAGATGATTTGACTTGACCTAATCTATAGTAGGGAGTTGTAAGTTTTAAGTCTAGCTGTTTATGAGATGCACAAGAAAACCGAATGACTTACCACGTGCTATACGTCGTAGCATTCGGTGCCAATTGCGAGTTCTGGATTTGTTAGCATCTTAAGTAAAATTAAATAAGCTTCAGTTACTGGTTAGAATGTGGGGATGGAGGGAGTTACTCAACACTACCAAGGAGAAACAACTCACGCATTTGTGCGTTAGTTAATGTGTGTGTTTAAAGCTATCAATAACGTCACACACGTTTAACGTTACTTGTGTCATGTTGAGTTTATTTCAGTCTTGGTGAAGTAGTGACGTCACATCGCCGAAAATCCACACGTAACACGACTTCATATTCAAAATGAGACTCGATCCAAGACTGCAATAACGTCTTGCTTCACGCTGAAGGCGGATACTATGATGGCCTTGAATCCCTTACAGGAAGTAGTACAAATAGTCCTAATTGTTTCATGGTACTGAAACCGACATCGCACAATTTCCGGCGGTATGGAACACTTGGCCCGTTACAGCGTTTTCTCGTGCGACTGACGTGTGAAAATTGGCCAAAGACAGCGCTAACGCAGTTCTGCTGTACCCCCAGGCTCGGATTCGCTTCGTAGTGAGAGAAATGCAAACTTGTGATGTTCTCTTCAACAAATTTCCAAAGTAGCAAAGACAAATAACTTTCCCCAAATGAAACTAGAGTGGAGGTGCCAAAGCACTGAAAGCAATAACCCGTTCTGGAAGCTTGGGGTAAATTTTGAACATCTGACCTAATCATGAATAAGATATATTGTGCAACCTGGAAGTGAACGTGTATTGGTCATTTTACCAAACACTTACAATAAGCTTCGGCGAGTGTGACGTCACCTTAAACCTGACGAAGCTTATAAATTACCATCAATTTTTATCAAAAAGCAATTCTTAACTTGTTTAAATGAAAAACAAAACTTTGTAATATCTTAAACAAGAAAAAAAAAAACAAACAATTTAAGTATAATCATAGCTAAACTTTAAGGCTCTGCAACACCTTTTAAATGTTTCTCTAGATAACAACTCGAACAGATTAAAGGCAGATACACCTTTTGGTCGCCATGGAAATGTTCATTACCATGCGCAGATAATTAAACAACAAAAATAAAACTAAAACAAGTCAATGACTACCGTGATAATAACTCATAAACAAACAACGTCTTACAACTCGACACTCAACCACCACTTAAATACACAACGAAAAGACAAACAAGACAAACATGAGAAAACCAAGTTATAGAACACAGTAGCAGCAGCAGCAACAACAACAACAACAAAAGGATGTAAATTATATATATCCATTAGCCTACAAGAGCACATAATTGGATAACCAAATATTCAAACACTTACCAAGCTTCTGGATCGATACCCTGAAAACGATGAAGGACGCCCAACCGACTCCTGTGTACATAAGCAAACAAAAACGTCAGTAAAAGACGAAGTTCACAGCGCTTCAAGTCACACCAAACTCTACATCCTGCACGAAACCCACTGATACACGACTGAAGGTCTCTGACAACAATGGCATACAAGGAAGGGTGAAGGGTAATTCCCCATATAGGCCTTATTCACATGTAATCCCTGTCAGAAGGTCTAGTATAGCCATCGCGGCCTGTGACACAGAATTTACTCACGTAGACATTTTCATCCTCCGTAAATATTTCCATGCAGCGAGGTAACTTTACTCACGGCAGAACTGGGTACCATGTCTAAAAATAACTTGAGGGGAATTACCTTCAGAATAAGGCCTATATAGGGAATTAACCTCCGCACCCTTCATCCTCTCTTATAGCATGCCATCACAGTAATCCTTAATACTGCTATAAAAAGAATCTTTGGGATATATAAATATCGGAGAGTAAACAATCAATGACACGTGGATAATTAAAGGAACACTACAATGAAGAAAAAAGTGGTCTATACAGCGGTTACACAGAGAAACAATCACAATCTGCATCGTACCATATTGTCCTCAGAGGCTAAATAATCACTTGTCTCCGATAAACGAGCGTAATCTGTTCAGAAAAACAAACAGCATAAAAAGCTGACAATAACTGCTGAATTACTTTCGAGCATCCAAACCAAACTAGTTACATTATTCGTAGAAGAGAACGAGGATGAATTACTAATAGGTAATTTGAAACACAAATGACAAAGACATCATAAAAAGCTCTGAGTGAAAAGCTAAGATCTTCTTGTACCCCTATTAGTTCCATGATTAAAATAAAATTATCGTTAATAGTTACTATACGTGTGTTTGAATTTCTGTCCCGATAATTTATTGCAGTATCACTGAATAAGAGTTCATTTACGTAAAATTCTCCCTTTGATAACTTTTTACACTGTAAATAGACATCTGATGTTCTTTCAGCCCTTAGACTCAAAGGTGTTAAAGCGCCTCTGTAAACACTTGAAAGAGCTTCAAAATTTCGATCAGTGTGGACTGCTTTACACTAACCTGAATCTAAATCGACGGTAGAGGTCGGAGAACTGGGCCGAGGGGAATCCGAGAATGAGAAATGATCGTCATTAACAGAGAACTGGGAAGCAGGAAGTTCTCTGGTGCGGCGAGATGATGACCGTCCCTGTTTCAAGCGCTGGATTTGAGAGTTGGCGTACTGAAGGTCACATCGTAACCTAACAAACCACACAATAAAAAGCTTTAGAAAACACCCTAGAAGAAATCATTTGCTGAAACCCGTTGTTAAATTACTTGATAAGGGCATTTATAAACCAGCTCAAACTCTAAGCGTAATGATGGCGCCAGCAAAGAACATTTAAATGTCTATAATCAAACTCAGAAGCGAGTAATATCCCTTCCACTCGATAGAAAAACCGAAATACTTTCTCTTTCGTAAGTACCACACGTTTACGTAGACCAGTCACTGGAACAATAAACAGGGAGGAAAATGCTATTATTTGCTTCGAACTGGCCTAAACTTGGTTTAGAATGTTACTTTTCTGGCGTTGTTTGACACACTTTAATTTCACCATCCAAAATAAGCTGAAATGCTTAAATGGGCAGAATGTTTTGTTTCTATTCTTTAAATAAAATTCAGGATACACTACCACTCCACCACTAGCCCCAGACCATGTATATGACGTCTGGCAATTGTGAACAAATGAAAAGGTTGACATTTACCTTTCTCTCGCCATATCTCGCTCTGTGATGACTCCCTGAAACAGAACAGAGAGGTTGAGCATTTCTTTCGTATTGGTCGTGTAATCAATATAAAAACACAAGAATTGCATTCTTTTATACTGTAGCTACAAAATTTACTTACAAGTAACGTCGTAAGCTGTTCATTCAGAACAGACGTTGACGAAACGAGTTGTTGCTGTAACAGAACAGAAACAATCTGTTAGTATCGCTACCAGCCAGCACTTCTAACGGCTTCAGAGCTCAGTAGAGCATTGACGCAACATTGTCTGGCAAGGTAATGCATTTCTATACTTTTTTCAGTACTTCACTCTCTGATAAACCTACAGATATATTAACTCTGATTCTGTAAGTGGATGCCAGAATCAACTGTTCCGAGAAATCTGAGCTCAATGTATTTAAGGCGTTTTGTGTGAAGCGGATGTAAACACTCCAAGTGTTACCATTTATAGCCCAGTTGCTTTTGAAAGCCCGGAATATCTCATTCAATATTACACCCCATGAGCTAAAAATCTCACCAAACAACAAATTTGACAAAAAAATTGAAATGCTTGAAGTGAAATAGTATCCATCAAGATACCTTTCCAACCCGCAGCCTTATGCTAATGAGGCAACAGGGGTACTTATCAGCAGATATTTCTGCGCCCGTTTCTTTTGCAAGAAAGCTCAATAACAGTTTGACGCAATAACACGCAGACGTAGACTAACCTGAGGAGAGAAGTCGCCTTGAGTTGTACCATATCCCAGCGACCCCACTCCACGAGACATGTCGTCTATGTTCGGGTTCAACACATCACTCACAGCGACTGTTAAACGATTCGCTAAAACGACAAGAAAAATGCCCATAAGTAAGAGAATGGTTCAGAATCACAGCTGGGTTTGCGTCAGTCAGTGAGTAAACGTAAATACAGACTTAAGACAGAGAAAGCCCTGATTCCGACAAACTAAGAACGGGGTACTTAGTTAAGCAGAAACCATGATTGAGAAAATTCGCGTGAATAATTTAATTGGGATAAACCTTCACGTAAAAGTGTCAGTTTGGGATCATGTTGCAAGGCACAAAAACATCCAACGAAAGAACTAAACCAAGTGACTGATAAGTGACTGTGAATTTCTTTAAAAAATCTTAAACTGTGCTGAAATACTAAGTTATTGAAACCTTCATAAATGCTGGGATACTTACCTTGAAGAATTGCTGCCAAAATTAAGTCTCTACAAAGCAAACAAACGTTTACATTAGAATATAACACAAAACCTGGGCATAAAAACAGTAAAATGAAACCAGAGAGTAATCATCACAGTGGTTTCTTTGCTATAGGTGCGTAGTAGGTACAAAATAATCATACCTAGCCTCTACTGAATCGCCGTTAACATGACTCTGAAAGTAAAGAAGACAACAAAACATTAGCGGAGAATATCAGATGACAAATAATCAACTGATAAATTCTTATCGTGTTGCATCATGCATTTCCGTTCAAGGCCATGAGCTTTTACATTTCGCTTGCACAAATTAGCATGTCTCGTGTACATCACTGAGTTTGAACAGTTGGTAAACATCATCTCTGTCATTCTGCACAGCATCGGCCAGATTATAACAAAAAAATCTCCATCTGGCCCTCTCTCAACATCAGTTCATATTACTTGAAAAGTGCGTCTGCAAAAACTTACCTCACTAGTGGAGGCTCCTACTGTCATGTTTGATCCCTACAAACACAACGTACATGATTAATTTGGCAAACTGGGCGATACACAGTTATACACAGTGATCTGTCAGTGTTCTCAGTTATCAGCACGGCTTTTGCCAAACATACAGGCAGTTACCACAAGAACGTGCTCAGGAAAGATGCTATTAATGACAGTTTTGACTGCAGCTCAATAAAATACATGCAACTGTATTTTTACCCTTAGTTCAGCAACCAGTTTTGATTTTTCATCCAGAATCTTGCGAAGGTCGTTATCCTTTGATCTCAATAACTCTACAACAAAAAAGACGTCAAACATCAACAGAAACAAATCTTCCTGTTTAACGCACATTGTTTAGTGTTAACCACGAAGTCAGTCAATATGTTAGTCAACTAACAACAAGTTCGTTTCATTGGTTTGCAGTTAACAAATAGGTTACATGTGTGTCTGTTCAGTATTAGTATAAATCTATTAGCATTCTATCACGAATACTGCTCTCCGATTGGCTACACTACTCATTATCTATTCTGTGATAGATAGTGAGTAGCGTAGCAGTGTGCGCTTGTTAACAAAATGACGGCCGCTTCTTGTCGTTTTCGAAGTGTCTGTGAAGAGGATTTAGAATAAGTTTTATTTCTATGCGTAATAGTTGACGAGGGCTGCGCCCTCGTCAACTATCACGCGACAGAAATCTCGAGCTCATAATCTAATTGTTTAATAGATCACAGATGACGTCAAAATGTGGTAAGAACGAAAAAGTGGCCACGAGGTGATAGCCGAGTTTGTCACGATGTTATTACCAAATTGTGTCGTCTTCTGTAACCTATTACTGAACAGACGCACGGCAACATGGAATGTATCTGTTAAAAATTTCACGATCGCTGTTCATTTCGTCTTGTAAGTCTGTCCTTGTTCTTCTTCAGACAACTGACTGTGTACATACCAAGTAGCGTGACTGATGAGCGAGATGAATGGCCACTCAAAGCGTCATCTTGTTCATCTGCGGACATGTGTACATAGCTTCCTCTCATCTTTAATGTGTCATTAGATGAACTTGACGATGATTCGGATGTCATGCTGTTCCGGTTACGCTCGAACGAAGGAGATCTCTCGTCCACACTCTCCTCATTGGTTAGCTCGGCCAGAGCTGCTCTGTTCAGAGGTGAAGAGCCTGGGGCTTCACTGTCCTCTGCTGACAGAACCTGTAACAAAGAGAAAATCACATAAATAAATATAACGTCCAGCATACCGTGATTAGGTCTTCGTTGTTTTCCAGTCTTAAAAACTTGTTTTCGATTCACAGTTATTGTTTACCAATATCAGGTGTATGAAAACAGAGAGTAAAAGACTTGCTTTTTGGAGGTTACATAACACAGAGGAATCAAACTCCACGGTTTGACAATACGGATAGCATTTAGTCTCCGAAATAGAGAAGGTCTTACATATAGGTTTAATTTCTTTCGCACTGCACTGTATTCTACACTCTCAGTAAGTAAATTGTTGTCAAAAATAGGTAACACTGCATAAGAACTATATTACAGGTCAGATTCCTGTCTCCTCTTAGCCAAATTAAGGCAAATCATAGCTTGTTTTAAGAAATGTCCATGGTGTAACTACACTTAACATAGTGAATGGTTTGAACCCAGGAGTATCAGTGGGTCCGTATAGCGTGATCATCCAGGTGAGGATAGTTCTGAAAAGAACTGTTGTTGGTGACTGACCTGTCGACAACCTGAGTGGAAGTCATCTTCAAAGTCAAGTGAATAGTATTCGTCAGTCGATGGTGTTATAAGTCTGGGCTGTTGAAAGTGATTGAACCAGTTTAACCATGATGGCATTGGCTGTAAGACTTGTGTAAAGCTTGTTAGCAGTCATTAGTCAAATTAAGTCGGTCTGTTTGAGGTCCATCTATCCCTCTGTAACTACACTTACTTCAGTTTCTGAATCACTGGGAGGACTGGATTCCAGCTTAGCTGGTGATTCACTCTGTATTTCCACCTCTTCTTTAACCTCCTCCTTCTCTGTTACCTCAGTCTCTGTTTCTAGTTCAGACTCAGGTTCAGACTCAGATTCAACTTGAGACTCCTGTTCAACAGTAGGCTCAATTATTGTAGGGACCGCTACTTCCTCCTGTACAGCCGGTGCCTCGCTCTCTGTTTCTTCATCCTCGTCGTCATCATTCTCCTGGTCCTGAGCACGTTCTTCATCATCAGCTGCATCTGACTCATCATCTGCATCAGTTTCTTTTGTTGTGTCCTCCTCCTCTGCCTTAAAGTCCCCTTCAGTCTGCTTTTCTTCCTTTACAGGTTCCTCTTCCTTAGGAGAACTGTTTACTCTCATATTGGGTAATTCAGTTAGGTCACCTACATCCATGGCTGAGCGAGGGCCACCTACTGATACCGCAAAACGACGGCCTCGTTCTGTTGAAACAATCGAATTGTGCATATAATTAGCAAACCTGATACTGTTACAAATGTGTTTCTTTAGAGCACGTATAGTATGATCTGAAAGCTTGCCTTAGCTGCAGTATTCCATTAACCTGTTAAACTATATCAGGTGAAAGTCACCGATACCACCAATAACAAAGCTGGAGCTAGTTCGTTAGTTTGTCAATATTATTTCACACCATGTTAATCTCATGCATAACAATGTGAGGCAATGTTAGCCCATACTGCAGCTCTTAGCCATTCACATCTTATTTTCCGAGGTTTGGAAACTATTGAATGCATGAATGAAAGACTTTATTAATGTGTCAGTAGTATTTAGCTTAAAAAAACTAATTGTAGATACTATTTACACAATAAAATATACCTCAGCTACATAGAGTTAAAACCTTTAACAATTTAATGAATATTGTATAAAATGAATAAACAAATAAATAAATGGGATCGACGCCAAGAAAATTCTGGTTATGTCTATTTATAAGTTCTACACGTAAACTCAGAATGATTGACAATTAACGCTAATGAATGGTCTTTAAGGTTACTTCCCACCTTCCAGAGTGAAAAAAATCATTTTTTCTTTCATTTGCCTAAATGGAAGTTTATCATTTTGTCTCACATTTACAGAAAAAAAAACTTAAAAATCTCAAAAATCGCCGACGTTATTTAACAAAATTTGTTTTCCAATAAAAGTTAATAAACAATGAAGGTGTCATAATCTCACAAGTAGGTAACGTCTCGGAGGAAATTTCGCGGGAAGCAGGTTCTTATTTCATGTGATTTGCATATTTTCTTTGTGCATTGCGCGTTCGAGTTTCATGGAGAAATCTAAAACAGAAAGAAGTCCTTGGGTAAAATCAGCGAAAAAACCAGGGCCAAAGAAGAGAAGAAGGAAAGATTTTGGGGAAAAAGGAAAAAAAGCCTCGCAGAAAGCGACAAAGGCTCTTGGTTCGGCCAAGCGCCTTTGTCGACATCGACCGATGAACACGAGCGGTCTAATTCAGCTGGTTCACTTGGTTCTTCCGTTGGAG
>Ga0126339_10002048_pt1 | contig 14261 bp, 7 predicted proteins | sample OrbTmetagenome_2_FD_92532 | JGI IMG/M metagenome (GOLD analysis project Ga0126339, IMG submission 92532) | Coral microbial communities from Petempiche,Puerto Morelos, Mexico - Orbicella T R C metagenome | ecosystem: Host-associated > Invertebrates > Cnidaria > Coral | place: Petempiche,Puerto... | reverse complement strand
CGCACTCCGCACTCCGCACTCCGCACTCCGCACTCCGCACTCCGCACTCCGCACTCCGCACTCCGCACTCCGCACTCCGCACTCCGCACTCCGCACTCCGCACTCCGCACTCCGCACTCCGCAGTCCGCACTCCGCACTCCGCAGTTTTATACTGACCGTGTAAATCAACACCAACCATGCTTGTTCCGTCGGTATGCGAGACGACGTGCTCTTATTACCAAAACTAGGGCAATTATTTTGTTTACGAACACGACTTTAAATCGCCTTGGCTTTGGGGTAACAGCTCCAGGGTATTTTCACTTCCGAAACAATGAAACGGAGGACACGTTGGTGTACCAAAGCAACGTTGTGGGAGTTGAACTCTTTTCCTATGTAAACACTTTCGTTGGGTTTATGTTACATATTTTGTGCACAGATATCTAGGCTAGCGAAGTGAAACTCATTTCCTCCTTTGATTTACTCAGCAGAAAGTAGCGTTGGTCATCGTTGAAGAGAAGAGGATACACAACACGCAGCCAAACTGCAGCTTTCTGTTCGTACGAAAGGTCGTACACATTTCGTGAAAACACGTCTGCAAGGTTTTTAAATGCCATTAACACTGACCTCGAACTTTAAATAGACAACTTCACTCTCCGCTACAGTCTACAAGCCGCCTCGACACTCGAAAGTCCGCAATATTGCGCAGCACTCGTCATTCGGCCCTGAAGAATTTTTTTCGGGGGAGGGGGCGGGCAAATTGATGTCCCCAGATTCACAGGTCTCGAATTTTTCTGCATTACGCGATTAGAACTGCGTTCTGTCGAGCGCAATAATAATAATAATAATAATAATAATAATAATAATAATAATAATGAGACAAGAAATATAAGTGATAGAAACCGACGTTTCGGTGCATCTTGCGCCATTATCAAGGTTACATAATTAAAGCTAAAAAGTGGTTTGTGAAGAGGCTACGCTGAAGCGAATTTGCATAAGAGAGTGCCAAGCTAATTACATGAATACTTTAGCACGAAGAGAATCAGACTGTACATTCAGTGCTGGTTTAAGATCTTGAATGCAAAGCATTTCATTAACAAGGCAGTCAAATTTGTTCGTGCATTTCTTGATTACAAACCGCTTTTTATCTTTAATTATGTAACCTTGATAATGGCGCCAGATGCACCGAAACGTCAGTTTCTATCACTTATATTTCTTGTCTCGTGTATTTCCAAATCGTTTCTTGTAATAATAACAATAATAATAATAATAATGATAATAATAATAATAATAACAACAATAATAATATAGCAAATGGTTTGAACCCAGAAATATCAGTGGTTCGTGCTCTACTGCTTCCTGCGTGCTTTAAGAGCACAGTCCAGGCTTCTATATTTGTTAAAGATATGTCGCTCAAAGTTAATTTTTTTCACATTCGATAGTGATGAGGGGTCGTCGAAATGTCATGGAACGCTTTTATCATTTATTTTACTATAAGAAAGACAGTTATGACGATTCAAGAAAAACATAACAGAATACGTTAGCCACAAAGTAGAATCTCAACGAGGAACGATAGAATGTTTAATATTGTTTCTTCAACCGGGCCAAATCAACAAAATAAATTATCAACGGAACGTTTTCCAAAACATTGAAAATATTCCAAGTTAAAGTTGTGTAAAAATTTTAAGGTTTTTCCGCTCCATAGTTAAATTTGGGGCTATATACATACAATATGACAACTATTTTTTTCCAAATAAACACTTCGATTTCAATAGGCGCCGGGGTTGGAGTAAGCACAAGACTGAAGGAATTATCATAAATCTACATTGTTCTCGTCCTAGAGCCCTTGCTTTATAACATACTAGCAAGCAACACGACAAATTCAATGACTAATTACATAGGCGTTATCTGTTAATCAAATTTCATTGTTTTGAAGAGGAAACTGGGAAGCAAAGAGAGGGATAACATATGTTTCACAGAACGGTAGCCATACAGTTTGTATGAAAGAACATGCCTAACAGGAGATAACTGGGCTTGAATAGGCCAATTTCAAGTTGCCTTTTGCCTTTATGCCAAAACGAGTCCTCGTTCAGTTTCATGGCAATCAAGGTTTTACACGAGGACTCATTTTGAAACTGAGGCACAAGGGGCGCTTTCCGTTTAACCTAAAATTCCAAAAATTTCGAAACAGTGACAAATGGTACGGAAATTTCCAGGGAAAGTTTCCAGAAAATCCAGAAATTGTTGAATTTCCATTCAACCGGAAGTCATGAAAATTCCGGGAGGAAAATCAAATGGAATAGAAATTTCCGGTAAGAAATTTGGGCATACCTCGTGAAACTGTATTCCATCCCTGAAATTCTAGAAAATGTTCTATTTTCTTCTTTCTTCTTGGAAACTACCGTAAATGCAAAGCAGAATTTTTCATCGAATGGAAACCGCCTAACTCGGAAATAACCTATTCGAACCGCACATACGATCTGGATAAGTACTCTTTTCCTCAATACAATTATATACTTCTTACTCAGGCTGTTGGTCAAATCGTTGAAACTTTCTTATATTGAGCCTCTGTGCTCCCCACCAAGCCAGGGTTTCAGGACATCCTTGGATGTCAGGCTCCTCAAAGGGTTTTGAGTCCCCTCGTAACAAATGCAAAAGTGGTACAGCCAAAATCCATTCAGGATTGGATGTCCAAGCGTCCTTCATCAACTGGTTACAAAGGCTTTCAATTGCACTGGCGGCGAAGCTAATCAAACATAACACTGAACTTAAAAATAATAAACAAAATTAAAATAAAGCTAACTTCTTAATGTAATCCCATTCTTTACGATAGTTCTTCATTCGCCAACTGCTGGGCGGTTCACAAACACAAACCAGCTTTTTTTGGAACCATTAGATTATAAATAAACTGCAGGCCTCGGTGCACTAAGTCACGCACTTTTTGCGTATATATACAAAATCAATCTCACTTCGATTCTCGGGGACTGTTCATTTTAAAAAAAAAAACATAGGGGGCTGGTGGGATTTAATCGGTACAACTAATTAGTACACTAATTCGTACTTTTCATATCACTCAACACCGCAATTGTATCTGATATTATTAAGTTTTGCTTTACTTTGTTGTTTTTTGGGGGATCATCTCAAAGATTTAGGATTACGAGGGGAGGGGAGAGTAAAAATTTCTGATAAAGAGAGGGGTCATTACATATTAAATAGACTATCTATCAAATTTTAAAGCAATATTTTACAATAAAGTTAAAATCAAACCCCGCAACTCATTTTGCATCTTCGTGGCTATTCTCTATCAAGTAACCACATGCTCTCTTAGAGGTCGTTTGCGGTTCTAAGGTGTTTATACATCTTCATAAAAAGTAGTAAGCAACCAGTAATAGAGCCTTGTATATAGTTGCCGCACTTAGAGAATATGTTGCGTTTAATCCAGCACTTTGATCCAACTACCAGTAATGTGTATTTTACAGCGTACTAATTGTCATGTCCCTCAACATGTGGTCGCAAAAAAGAAGTATAAATATTCATAAATTTTCCTCATCATAAATTATTTTACTGTGCAATCTCGCACATGTTACTTACTCTTTTAACTCGGTGCTAAATTCGGCCAGCACAGCTTCATAAGCAGAACACCTCTTCACGGTCGGATCAGCTTCAAGTGATAAGCAGTTCAGCAACAATTTTACCTTCTCGCTTTCCAATTCTATCGTGTACTTTTTTACCAGCAATGTGATGGCGAGCGAAGAAACTACTGCAGACACGTGCTCAATTGATCCCACCTTGCATTCGGTCAATATGGCTCTGTTCTTCTTCATCTTTGGTTCCAAAACAACAGTTAACGCCTGCAAAATAATTCAAATATTTAAGTACTTAGGTACAGGTCAGTAGATGGCTGTGTTACAAGGAAGTGTGAGGAAGAGATGACATCGTAAAAGGTGTAATTTGAGTTACATACCGAGTAAAACACATACTGAACTCAAAATAACAAAGCATGTCAAGTGCTACACGTTTAACCGAACATGATCAGGTTTCCAACTGCTCCGCTTACAACGGTTTGGAAATAATTATGTCGTCGAAACACTGACGCCTAAAGCGATATATTAATCAAAATTTTAAATATCACAAGATGATTAGTTCTCACTTCTGGTTAGAGGGAGTAAATGTACCGTTGTCAAATAAATTACCTTTTGGACATCAAAATCAATGGGTTGCCTTCGTCGATGGCGGCCGCGTTCTTCTATCCAAACGTTATGCAGGCATTTCACAACATTGTCAAGTTTCACTATCGCCTCTTTGGCATCCATGTTTTCAGTTGTCTCGTTTACAAAAAAACCACTCCACTTTGGTAGGAAACATAGCAACGCCTTCACGCGATACTCAACCATTTTATCTTTCGAGAGGCAAGGCCACATTCTGGAAAACATGTCTTTGTCGCCGTAAACGTACGCTACACCGTCAAACTGATTCCACGAGGCTGTAATGAAAAAACAAAATACCAAGCCACCATTTAAAAATAACTACGAACTATTGTTCAGCTTCAAAGACATGAAAGCTAGGTAATAGGAAAAAACATGTTGACCTCTCATTGGGAGGATTTTCCAGAGGTGGATGAATGGGTTGAAAATTTTCAAGCTACCTTTCAGTGGAGTAGTATAGGGCGGGGTGCGGAAAGAAGAACGCCGCGATGGACTACGTAAGGTCCTGCATACTAATATGGATTTCCCTTGACTAGTTAACTTATTATTTCTAAGGTCTTTTAAAGCTCTAAATCTCCGATAATGCATTTCTTGGGAACTGGCCAAAACAATTTTACATACCAGGGACCCACATTTTGGAGGGGGCTAGGTAACAGCCCATGGGTCTCCTGACAGAAGTGGGGGCTACTTAAGAGGCCATGGGTCTCCTGTCAGCAAATTCTGAGGGCGTGTTTCCGCCAAAGAGGCAGCCTAGCTCAGCATGGTTGGAAATGTTTTGAAAACCCATATGTATGCACTTTCGCACTTACAAAGCAATGCTTATCAGGTATTCTATTAATGTATGTTGCATTGAGCATTCCCATTGTGTATAAAATAATATGCATGAATAGCCCTGGTGTATTTATATAATAAAGGCAACCCTCAGATTGTACATGGTGTAATATTATTGTCTTCTTTTCTGGTCAAGTTTTATAATCTTGAAACAATAACAACTTGTATCTTACTCACGTCCCCAAAAAAGTTCTATCTTTCTGGTTCCTTGCTATTATTGATATACATCATTAAAATGTGAAATACATGTAAAATGCCTGTAAGGAAGATCTTCAAATACTCATATTTAAATCCAGGAATGATATGTTTCTTTACCACTAGATTGTCTAGTGCGATATATGTAGTAATGCACAACCGGGTCAAATGAGTTGGGGGACTGAGAGTCAGTGAACTGAGCGTCTTTAATAGCATCATTCATACAGATAAATTTAGTGTATTTAATAGTTAAAAGATGTGAGTTAAGTGCTAATTAATTAACTAATGTAGGCAATTCTTGATTAAAAGGGAAGAAATAACATGTAGACTTTTTTGACTGTAACAGAAAATTTTATTAATATCATACTGCAAGAAATTGCAGTTGTTATTGTTTTTGGAGAATTCTTTTCTGAAGTGATATATTTTTAGAAATTCATGTGTCTACATTGGAGTAAGAACATTAATTAAAAGAATGGAGTAATTGCAGTGCTAAAACGTTTGTTACCATGGCAAGTTTTCAAACAACCACGCGCGGAAAAAGTTTTCTCGTAAGGATAAGTTTGAGGCCGATCGTGATACTTCCCAATTTAAAGGTGTACTTTTTCTGCAACACTCAATGTTGTGATACTGCAATAATTATGTCTTTTGAGGTTCTCTAATTTAGTGTCTTGCAACCAAGAGGAGGGTGAGGAACGTTTCGCTGCTAATTAACAATATCATCTGGGAATATAAATTTCTTTATCATTTGCAGAATCCCAGCCCTGAATATTCTAAGTAGGGCACTTTATACATGTATTAGAAATGTCGCTTGTATACAAAATGGGTCCGCAATGCGTACTTGTGAGCCTAAGCTTAGTTTTATTCCATTCGGTTGGATTTTGTTTTTAAAAGTCAGTATCTGAGAGTTTAATTGCTACAAGTGACAAGGTAATCACTGCAAAGATAAAGGTGATACTTTGAAACTGGAGACTTTGTACTCGTAGTAGAAAACTTGTGGGCCCTTGGTCGCATCCTGGAATAAAATCCAAACAAGAGATACGGGCTTGTGAGGAGAGTCAGGCTGAAAACCAAGTTCGCCGTCCTGGAACGTCCCATCGACAAGATCATTCTTCTAGAGGCTCCTAAACTCCACGAGAACAGCTAGACATTGTTGATCTTGATGTCCTCAATAGACTGCGAGCAGTCTCCCTTTTTCTTGGAAATCCCTGGAGAAGAACGCCATGAAGAAAGCAAACAAGTGTGACTGCGAGTAGGACGGGTGGCTCGCGGCTTCGCATATAACGCTCGCACCCTCACAACCCACGGCTCGCGTGTGTTGTGTTCTTCTTTGCTTTTTTCCCCACGGATGTTCGAGCCCTCAACCAAGAAGTTTGCTTGTAACATCAGAGAACAGTTGTTTCTTTATCGGCTTGATTGTGATGAACCATTTCGAATGGATTAAGTGATAATATATTACTCAAGTTTTTCCGTTTGAATCACTCAACTAAGTTTAAATGCTTTCAGTTCACATTGAGGGGCCTGTAGGTAGGATTCAAACGTGCGTGACATTTCCCCTACGTGCGTTACACTTGATTTAAAATTTAACTCGTCGATCATAACATAAACATATAAACATAAAACCTTTATTTCAACACGATAAGAATCGAAGCTACAGAGCTTGTGGGGTCGGGTATACTACTACATTAAAATACGCTAATTAAAATATATATATGTATTGATGTAAAATACATGTGATTCGCTGCGTAAGATTTTTGTTCAGTACGTATTATATCAGGCAGCAATCGTGTCAATTGTATCGAATTTCCACAACAGCAACAACAACAACAACAACAACCATTTTATTTTACATAATACAGAGAATATCTTTTAGCAAAAGAATGCATTAAACTTAAATAAGCAAAAAAAAACTAATCACCTAGTTCATCAGTTACTTCAATCTACCAGTTCACATTAACAGGAGGAAATATCTGTAAATTGTCTGTCTTTATCTTTTGGATTCTGTTTGTAACCTTTTCTTAGAATTAGTCCTATTGTAAACTATTCCTTTTTAGTCGAACACCACATGATTCAACCAGATGCGTTCGAGAAATTACCTCTAAATCAAAGTGAGCAATTCGTCTTCAAATCACCTCTCGGTCTGATGTCTACATTAGTTCGAAGATAACTGCCGCTCAAGTTTACCAAGCCTCAAGTGAAAGGAAATTATGGCCACGAATTCGAGTGAAGAATCAACCACGCGCGATCACAAAAGGCGACCTACGTGTAACGTGACCCGGGAAAAAGAAGGAATTTGACACGAAAAATCCCTTAAACTTTGTAGAAAAAGGAAGCGCAGCGAAGGCAACCATTACCAAGGAGTTCAAAGAAATGACGGAATACATTTCTTTTTCTATTTCTGAGATACACTTGCATGACTGTTATGTCATGTTTTCGCGTTAACTCAGCATGAATTCAAAACGCAGACAAAAGAACAAGCTTAAATTTTGGCCTGTAAGCAATTTTAAAGCTCCCATTAGCGTTCACGAAAATCTTCTCGCTCGTCCAAAGGGAAATTCGCTTTAGTTTGAAAAATTTCATAATTCAGGCTCTGCGACAATGCTAAGTTCTGTTTGTTATTTTTAAGTTACTGAAAATGAACTCAGACCACAGGGGACCCGAACAACATAATCATTTACATTCATGTACAATAAATAAATTGTTATTCACTAGGCCTATTAACTAGCTGAACATTCCGGGTGCATCGTGGCAGAGGTAAAGTTACTTCTCAAGTTTTAATGAAAACAGCTTCGGATTAGCAGCTGAAGCATAATGAAGTTTATCTAGGCAGTGTTGGTCTGTATTTTGTTAAAAACAATAGTGCGTGCTTGACATCAATTAGCACGGATTAACGATGCTAAATTTAGGTCTGAAAAAGGTCAAACAAGAAACCACAGCACCGCATATAATTTTATTTTACCGAACACCGTAGCGTGAAAAACATAAACATCGCACACTGATGGCTTTGAGATCACCACGACACCGCAAGCTATGATTTTATTCACCGCATCACCGCTTAAAAACCAAAAGAACAATCTTAAATTTTTTGCCTGTAGGCAGCTTTAAAGCTCCCATTCGATTTGCGTTCATGAGAATCTTCCCGCTCGCCCAAAGCATAAGGGACCCGAACACTGTATCAGCAATAACATAATCATTTACAAAATACATGCATTGTTATTTACCTGTGTTCCTGGGTCTGTTTGAGCCGTTTAAAGGCGATTTGACGAGAAGGAAAGGCGGTTTACATTTCAAATATCATCTGATCTGCCGCTTTGTAAATGCGACAGTCCGATTTCGTCTCGAGTTTTCACTGTCTTCATTATCTATTAACTCTCATCGGCAGAGTTTTCACTGTCTTCATTAACTATTAACTCTCATCGGGGGAGAGATTCTTAGATTTCATAAAATCCTCAAACCTCCAACACGACCGATGACTATATGAGATTAGTATAATTTCAGAGCTGAACAAAGAGCTTCCAGCAATCTGATTGGTCGAGCGGTTCCTTATATGACGCTATACAGACCGCGCCAGGCGGTTTATATAACATTTTCAAGGCCTGGCTACTAAGCGCGCCACCTTTGCCATCTCGGCAAGTGAACATGGCGGACAGTAGGTGAATGAATTTTTCATCTATTTGGAAGACATCACTCTAAGTCCAGGATATTTGAAAGGATGGAGAATTTTCAAAATGACTGCTGTCATCCTTGGACCAAAAATCCTTTCAAGAACTCGTGTTCAAGGTAGTTAAGAATCGTAAACGCAGTGGTTACGTTGATTGCCAGCAGGTTAGATCGACTGACTGAAATCTGTTTTTCTCCACACTAAAGCTATTCATTTTGAGACAATGATGACAACTGTGGATGACGTCAACAGGGATAAAACAAAGGTACCGGATGAATTTATTTTTCGTAGTGTTTTGCCTGATTTGATTTACACCAGTTTTTAAAGACAATGCCAAGGAGAATGTTGAAAACTATAGATCCATCTCCCTGTTATCTAGCTTGGGCAAATGTCGGGAAAGAATTGTCCATCGTGCCATCTACTCTCATGTTTCACCTTTTCTTACCGATTGGCAGCATGGCTTTGTGAAAGGGCGTTCCTATATAACTCAGCTAGTCCTCACTCACCATATGTGGAGCAAAGCACTGGATGGTGGCCTTCAGGTAGATGCTGTGTTTTTGGACTTTGCTAAGGCGTTCAATCGCGTGAACCATAAGATTCTTCTGCATAAATTGTGTAACTTTAGAATATCAGGGTCGCTGCTTGCTAGGTGTGGTGACTATTTATCGAATCGTAAACAAAGATTCGTGGTTCATGGAAAATGTTCTAGCTGGCTGAATATTACATCTGGCGTGCCGCAGGGGTCCATTTTGGGTCCCCTATTTTTTATTTCCATCAGTGATCTGCCTGAGGTGGTCAGTCAAGAAAGTTCTGTGGCACTACATGCAGATGACTGCAAGATGTTTAGGATGGTAAACTGTCCAAGTGATCTAATGATGTCAACAGAGCAGGATGACCTTCAATGTTAAGAAATGCAAGTTGATGCGCATTACCCAGAAGAAACAACCATTCAGATCTAGTTTCCCCCTAAATGAATCGCTCATAGAGGAAGTTTATGAGTTCCGCGATCTTGGTTTGCTTACTAACGATCATCTTTCTTGGAACTCTCATGTAGATGCCATTACAAATAAAGCTAATAGAATTTTAGGCATGCTTAGAAGAACTTGTAGAGGTTGGAAGGACATCGAAACCCTGATGGTGCTGTATTGCACGTTGGTGAGATCGCAAGTGGAATATGGATCAGTTGTGTGGTCGCCACACACCGCAAGAAACATTGACAAGCTTGAGCGCATACAGCGGAGGGGAACAAAATTTATTCTCCGAAAACGGAATTTTACCTATGACGAGCGCCTGAAATGTCTTAATCTGCTTTCGCTTGAAAAGAGGCGCTATCTTTTTGATGTCACATTTTTGTATAAGGCTTTAAGTGGATACTTGAATGTGGATGTATTTCCGTTTCTGAACTTTTATTCTCAAGATGATGCGCATAGGTTTAGACACGTTGATGACTACTCCTTGAAGACAAATTTTGCTAGAACGACTACTTTTAAAAACACTTATTTTAATAGAATTGTGGAGATGTGGAATTCGATACCCTTAGGTATTAGGTTATCTCCTAGTTGTGCAGTTTTTAAGTCGGGAATGAAGAAGTTTTTAAGTGAGGAATGAATATTTGATTTAATTTTTTTTTCTTGATTGTTATTACATGATTATTTAATTAGCTTAGCTACATGGTGATCTGTCTCGCATGGAGTGTTCCACTCTTTTACAGATTATCCTTATGGGTTTGCCTGTTTGTGTATGCCTTTAGACTTAGATTTATTTGCCATTAAATTGTAACAAATAAAAAATAAATAAATAAATAGATTGTTTTACTGCCGAACTCGATGAGTAAACTGATTTACAATTGATGTAAGCTTACACGTAAGCTTCTTATTAAAACTATACGGCTGCATACGTGTATGCAAACGAACAATTGGGTCCCTGTCTTTATGCTTTAGTCCGTTATTTTCTGTTGTTCAGCTCTGAAATTATACTAAGACAATTATTCGCCTTAGACCCGGTGAATATTGTCGAATAATCCCCTCGACTTCGGCTCGGGGATTATTCGACAATATTCACTTCGCCTTCAGCGAATAACTGTTAATTGTGCAATAATATGTCCGCATACGAGCTGAGCGTTTGAGATTATGCAATAATAATCATGTAAACCTCAATATTGCAGAATCTCACAAAAAGGTTTCGTTCAAATAGGCAACGACACTTTCCAGATTTTGAAGCCCAGCCAAGAAGCTTTCAAGGAACGCCGAATTCAACGCGATTTCCGACCAGGCAGTTTCAGTTGCGATCAAGTTTATCTGTGCTTTTTTTCTCGGTAGTAGACTTTAGGTTTGGATAACTATTCGTGGCGTTCGTCTTCGTACGTAAGCACTCCAGTCGTCGACGAGAGTCTTAGATTGCAATCGCTAAGAATATCACCCCAGTCCATAAATTTGCTCAGCGCTGATCAGGCAAACAACGTGGGTCGTTTGTTTTCCTCTAAGTTCTTACCTCCAAGTAAGAGTTGATTTGCAAATTGAAGCAGAAAGGATGCCTTCCGATAAATCTAAAACAGCAAGGGTTGTTCAGTCTGGCCGAACTACGGATCTTTTAGTCGAGAAGATGTTTCGTTAATGATTAGCTTGCACGAGGTGAAGAGGATTCGGGTAATGTTAAATAGGAGGAAAAGTGGTTTTCGGAGCTTGAGAACCTCCTAACAGATGAGTCTGATGTGGAGAAAATTGAAGAAATTGTAAAGTTTAAAGATTTGATCTGGTCGAGAAGTACAAATGATGTTGGGTTGACGTCCCAGGATAATGAGGGAGACGTCAGGGTTCGTGATCTTTGCTCTGTGGCTTGCAAACGTTGGTTGACGGATAATCTGATTGATTTTTTTTAAAAAGTATTAATGACGAAACGTCTTCACATCGTTTTCAAGTAATGAGTGAATCCTTGATATTAACCCAATCGTTCAGGAGGCGAGTTCTTGATGTTTTGAAAGGAAAACTGAACAGTAGCAGTCTTGAATTTGTTCACTTTTCCATTAATAAATGTCCGGAAATGTCCCAACGCGAGGGCTGTTATCATCAGCAGCAATGGAAATCACTGAACGTATCTTTCCTTTTCTGTAACTTTGGATGAAATGTGCTATGGAGATTCTTTGCGACTACCTATCCCAACATGGCGGACCGAAAACAGACCGCGAGGAAAAAATGGTCGCGTAAAATCCTGGCGGTAAGACGAGCGAAAGGAGGGACTTGCGCCTAATAAGCCGTTTTTGCGTTCCTCCCACAACGCAAAAGTGTGATTGGCTTATGTTCGGAGCGTTGACAACACGTTGTCAACATTCGAGATGCGTGTGACATCATACAGGAATGTTTATCTCGGTCTCTGAAAAAAGAGAGCTTTGGAACCGGAGAAAATCAAAGCGTTGGAATTGCGTCTCACAGGTCGTGATGTTCTTGCGATTCTGCCAACGGCCTATGGATAGAGTTAAATTGATTAAGTGTTTTGTTTAGAAAAGCTTTTCGCCTCGAACCTGAACGTGTTAGTGATTTCGCCGCTCAACACGAGAGAACGATTTTATTGAAGACATCTCCCGGAATTATTGACAACAGGCGATAATGAGAGGAGGTCAAGATAAGGAATCCTATTGCATATGTGTAATGCGATTGAAAATTTACTTCGAAAAATAACTCGGCCGTGAAAGGTCAAACTCTCTGGCTTACGTAGTAGTCCCTCCTTTAGCAGGTTTCTCGTCCCCAGGAATTTGCGCAGCCATTTTTTTTCTCGCAGTTTTCATTCTCGTCAGGCACGACGGACTAGGGTGTTGAGGAGCTGCAATGGATACCATCGGTATCTACGGGGGAGTGGGTGGGGTGGCTACAGTAGATACCGTGGCTTTCTACCAGAGGCTAGAGGGATTGCTACAAAAGATGCCCGGCATTTGTCTTTTTTCTAACAGGGGCTGGAGGTTGAAGGGGGCTAATAGGGAATATCATGGGTTTGTAACAGGGGGTAGTGGGGCTATAGGAGATACCATAGGTTTGTAAACAAGGGGCGACGGGCTATGGAAGATACCATGGGTTTGTAACAGGGGAGCGGTGGTGCTATACGAGATACCATCGGTCTGTAGCAGGGGGTGGTGAGGCTATACAAGATACCATGGGTTTGCAACAGGGGATGGTGGGGCCATACAAGATACAGCGGGTCTCAACTTAAGAGTGGGGGGGTATTGGAAGAGGCAGTCATCCCCATCACTTCTGGTGGTCCTAAGTATGTATAGTAGTTTTGACGAGTTCCCTAATAAAAGCGTAGTCATGCCGCAAACTTTCCAATCCGCCAAGTTAAGCTTGAACTAAAGCCACAAGATTTTTCCGAGTGCTGCCAGGAGCCATAATCGGGGACGGAGATCGTAAGCGCGCGCCATTTCTAGTATTGGGGCTGTCCCTATGATATGGGACAATTTTTCTATTTCTAGAACAAATTGCGCCATCGCATGCGGCACACGCGCGTTCATGCTGCGACGATTTTTGCTGATGTCGCGCGGGGAAAATAGCGTCCGAAATTCCCGAAATGTTTAATGCTTTCGGCCCACAACTCAACACGTTCATGTCTGTTGGAAATTTACTTTACTATTTTCGTCCTAAGCTGCTCCAGTATGAGTGAAGTAAGACAGTGTCTAATTTAATTATGTCCCGCTTTATATCACTGACCAATTTGTGTTCCGCTGCTTCAGGCTTTTACAAGAGCTCCACATTACTCCAGTTTCACATATGTTGAAGATTAACAGCTTTTCCATAATACAGCAAAAAAACTAGTTAGATATATTTAGACATAGCAGCGTTTCAGGACTTCAAAGTTTCCCTCCTCTTGCCACACGCTTGCGAGGATTTCGCCAGAGTCTATCTCGACCGAAGAGTAAAAAGAAAATAATAATTACAAGTTTAAGTTTCGCCTGAATTGTAAGCAACGCTTGATGTTTTATCAAGGCCCAATAAGTGATAATAAAGTTTATGTCTGTAGATGCTGCTCAGTTTTGTTTGTGTAAAAATCCAATAAATTGTTTGTTGTCGATGAATAAGAACGTCCGCCGATGCGTGTTTTGTACAGTCTGTAAAACATGACAAATTGGACTTCCGCACTTTCGTCTGAAAACGTACATCGAACTCATATAATATCTCTAGTTTTTAAATATGTTTACGGTTGATAAATGTTTGAGAACATATTAAAAGCTTAGCTGAAAATATGTGAATACAGCAGAAATAATCACCAAAGTTACGATGACGCTTTTTTTAATCAACTCGAATAACGATTTCGATTTTGTTGGTTGAGTTATCAAAACTCCTTGTCTATTTTATTTTCGCAGTGTAAAATTTCACTATGTTAAAGAAACACACATGATATTAGCAGCCTT
>Ga0126339_10002047_pt1:0-12500 | contig 14262 bp, 7 predicted proteins | sample OrbTmetagenome_2_FD_92532 | JGI IMG/M metagenome (GOLD analysis project Ga0126339, IMG submission 92532) | Coral microbial communities from Petempiche,Puerto Morelos, Mexico - Orbicella T R C metagenome | ecosystem: Host-associated > Invertebrates > Cnidaria > Coral | place... | reverse complement strand
CTGGTTTGCTGATCAGGTCATTTACAACCTGGACCACTGCAGTTGAACCTTTAATAAGGGATTTTTGCACCCTCTGGAGTTTGCGATCTGAGGTACGTGCCCTCTCTGAAAGATTGTTCCAGATTGCTAGATTAACAATGGTTTCAGCCAGCATTGCACAGTTTTTTGGCTTGAGGTACCGTTTTGATTTCATGCAGCTTATCTTCCTCAGGTTTGTCTTTCAATAACTTCTGGACAATAGTAGCTAAGTTTCCATGAATTTCAGCACCATCTTGTTCAGAGACATTAAACTTCTTTTTGAGTTTATTAAGTATGTCACTATTGTCTTTACTCAGAACCATGCCATCATCAGTTTTTTGTTTCTTACGAGCGGGTTCCTCAGGTTCTTTGTCTGACTCGCTGCCACTGTCATCTGACTTGGGGTCGGAAAGTGCGGGAGCATTATCATCACCTTTGGCATCGTTTTTTACCTTGAGCAATGTGCCCAAACTGCTAAATACCTTGTTCATTTCCACAGCAAGGCCAGAGAAAGCCTCTTTGAGGAGGGCAGCCACGTCTGTGGTTAAACTTTGGCCAGGAGTAGCAGATTGCTGTAAGTCGCTATGTCGCTCTTTTTGAGGAATGGCTGGGTTTTCTGGCCCTTCTTTTGCTGTTTTGCATCACATTTAAATGATTTTGTGGGATCTTTAGTCCCAGGGATGGGCTCTGCATCTGCTGACAGCGAGCTGCCATGCTTCTCCACACGTGTTTTACTTGATCCTGCGGAAAGTTCTTCGTTCCAGTCGTTCAAACTAGAGTCCAACACTGAGCTGAGCTCTAGTAAACTCTCTGTGGTAGTTGCGTTTTTTAATTGCAATGGTTCATCCATTCTAAGTGCTGAATAAAGCTGTATTTTTGGAAAAAATCCTCGTATACAGCAGTAAAAAGCCAACCTGATAGGAACAAATGTTGCACTGATTGGCGCATGCACTTGCTATCTCATGGAATCTCTCAGCATGGTAACGAGGTAGAACCATGCGTTTTTTTAAAAACTTTTACAGTGCCCGTTACATTTTTTCCTGTCACCTCCCCACGAAGTAAAACATTTGCGTCTCTCACATTTGTTTTGTTTACGCCATCTGCAGGTACATGTTTACAGTTGGATTTCAGCACAATTTTCGACAGATAACAGCTAGTTTTTCAGCTGGAAGACGTTAACAGTCAGTGGTTAGTGATATGCTGCTCTTCTGGTAATCCTGGGTTAAGTACAGGTTCATTAAACTTGATTTGGTCACAGTAGAAAAGTTTTGCTTTCATTTTAGTCATGTACTTGGTAGTGTAGTTGATTGCGTCAATGTCAACGAAGCACACACATGGAGCTTAAACCATGCTTTGTGTGATGCACAGAACATGTGCGTGCTAACAAATGTAGGCACCATCCTTGAGAACAGCAAAAGTGGTGATCATCTAATTAACTAGCCTGCGTAGCAAGCGTTTCTGTGGGGTTTGGAAGCAAAGAAAGACCGAGGAACAGGATTTTCGGTGTTTTGTCTGCGTGGAAAATGGGGCGAGAGCCAAAACAAAGAAAGAGGAGGGTGGGAGAGGGGAAGGAAGGAAACGCTTGCAGACAAACCCCTAGATTTTGAAAACCTCCGTTCGCCAGCGAACCGAGCTCGTGATTGGCTGGGCTAGTGCAATATTATTGACATGTGTCGATCAAAGGTATTTTAATACCTTTGAGTGCCAGACAAAAGGGGAAGACGTGTTCGAAGCTTGGTTACAAAACGCTTTAACTTTTCTCACTGAACGAGGATTTAGTCGTCAGCTTCGACAGTACAGTAGAAATCCTCTAGTGCAATGCTGACACTTAAGTTTTTCGAAGCCGGCACATTATTGCAGAAGCAAATACCACACAATTTGCAGCTGTTCCTTCAATTTTAACATCACTTTCTTGAATGCCACATGTGCCAAGCACAAGATAATCAACCATGAGACAGAAAATTCGCACTACTGCATGGGAAAACCTAGTGATTTCGTCTCGCTTGTTACATGGCAACATGTTGTCGTAGGTACTCTGACATTTCTTTAGAAGCATTTTTGTTGACAGCATTCAGAACCTCTGGGTACAATTCTGAATGATTTGTTATAGTGTTAGCTGCAGCATGCCAGTTTTTGTCACATATTTGCCTTACCAAAAATTTAGTCATCTCGTCGCGGGGAATTCTTACGAGGATATTTTATAAACAATTTTGACTTGGAGGCCACCTAGGGGAAGATTATCTTTATTCAGATACTGGTCAAGATTATCGTTATTTCCCCTCTCAGATGTTAGCCTGCAGAACAGGCAGATTAGCGGGCTCTAACGCGCGCCCGCTCATGTATCACGTTAGAGCCCGCTAACCCGCCTGTTCTGCAGGCTACTTGAAGCCTCTCCTGCCCAAATTCCAAAGTTTGCCGAGAAGACTTTCTGTTGTTTGTTTTTGCTGCAGGCAATAACACTCGAACCAATTTGAGGATCTGGCATTTCCAGCAAACGCTTCTTTACTGGAATTGCCTTTGTGGGAGTTGACTTGCTAATTTTACCTTGTATTGATTCCTGGATGAATGAATACAGTGATCCAAGATTTCGAATCATGCGAGCACAAGGATTACTAACACGACTGGAATACTTCTCACATTTTAACTTTCTGGCAGATTTGTGCTAAAACTTCACCCTTGCAGTCCTTCCTTTTAGATGGATTGAGTAGAAATATAGCTTGATCATAAATTACCAAATATAATTCATCAAGATTTCTCCGTTCTCACTGTACGCTCGTTGTTTCAGACATGTTTTGACAAGTAAAGTTTATTTTCGTTCAAAGTTCACTTCTACTTTGGAAGGCCGAAGATTTTATTGGTTAATTTATGACAGCCGATGACAGCACGAAATCTCAGTGTGTGCACTCAGGCATGAAAGGCTAAGTGGGCAGTTTTCAAAATCCAGGGGTTTGTCTGCAAGCGTTTCCTTCCTTCCTTCCCCTCCCCCTCCCCCCTCTTTTACTCACTCCATTTTTCACGCTGTAATTCTTTGCTCCTAAACCCCACAGAAACGCTTGCTATGCAGGCCACTAATTAACTCAAAAGTCACTTAAGGTGGCTCAAAACAGTTTCCAGCAGTTAGATTTTGATGGGTTGTTATAATCACTCTTTATCACTTGATGCTACAATCATGGTACCAAAAAACTGCCCAATCATTGGTGAACATGTCATCATTTTCAAGACACAGTAGGTTAGTATAGCAACAGTATTACCTTCTAAAAACACCCTTAATTACAGCTTATAGGCTTATAATTCAAAAACAGCACTATGAATTTATTTTATATTATCAAATTTTAATAAACATGGTAAGACGCAACTTTTGGCAAAGTTTTAAAAAAATTCTGTACATAGGGTTGAGAGCCACCTTAAATTTTCAAAACTTTAAAAACCAAGAATTCAATTCGACCCATTCTATTATTTAAAACAGCAAAATTCAACCCAAACAAAAGTCTTGTTAACCTTGATATCTCCCAAAAGATCCTGATTAGCTGCTCTTGGAGATGACAGGGGTGTTGAAGCCATAGATGAAAAGGATTCCTATAATGTCAATAGAACAAACTTATCATTAATTACACAAACCAAAAGACCATATGACTAATTATTAGCAAAGCACAAGAGAAATTGTTAATTTTTTAGCTATGTTTTCCAGCATAGTTGTGCTGTTACTAGTCAGATTTCTTACTAGTAATTTTCAATGGACAACTCTAGCCGTTAAAAAAATGCAATTTTTCTGAAACAGGTGCAGTGGCAGTACAATTTCTACACACCATGCTACTATTTTCACATCCAATACTATTCATTGCTCCCAGGGATTCACATCAAGTGTCGTGCTTCTATCTTACAAAGGAGGCATGTAGGACTAAATTTAGTGTTAAAACTATTTTTTTAACCCTGGCCCCCAAACTTTTGGTTATAACTAGTTTAGGTCAATTAGCATGTGGTATTGACTTGTAGAATGACCATATTGCTTGTGCCTCTGAGGTCCCTTGTGACTATCAATTGATGTTACATTGTGAAGCTTTTTTGCAGTCCTTTTCAGTAGTCTGAGGGTTACTTCAGATGCCCATGGGGCAGACATGTGAGCGAGAGAGTGTACATGGAACATAATCAAAGGACTTCTTTCCCCTGCAATGCACTACCATCTTCATTTGCAACACACAAATAACATACTGAAACTGACATCCAAAATAGCCAATGCATAAATATAATGTGTGCCTAGATTTACCTGTGGTGATAAATTGCCACCATTTACTGAGCTTGTAACCTGAAGAAAAAACAAAGTTAGTACAAAGATGCTGACAATTTTACCACAATGTTTGAGGTAAAATATGCAGGTTTATGGACTTTGCCTGTGGCTTGGTCCATACACCTGCAAAAAAAAGGAACTTGATCAATATTTCTCCAGTAAGAACCTCATGCTAGTTTAATAACATAATAAGATTATAATTACATACTTTTCGTTAGTGAAATGCCATGAGCAAAATACTACAAAGGGTCCTTGTAATTAGATATCAATTTTCATAAGAGCCTGTAGAAACAAACTTTGTTAAATGAATGTAGCATATAGGCTTACCCCAGTATTACTTGACATTGTTGACACTGTTTTAGGGTGCAGTGAAACTGATGTGTCAGCCTCTGATTCTTCAGGACTGCTGAACTGTGAAATAACCTCACCCTAGCATATCAACAAAAGAGTTTCAACTAATTTGAACTACTTCATATGAACACTGAGGTCACACAGTAACAGTCTAATAACTAGACTTATTATCCAACTGCAGCAAATACCGTCCAAATTACAGTACAAATATACAGCGATATTGTACAGTTATTTGTACAGTAGAAAACCTGTTTGCTGGACTTGTCAGCACGTTCACACAAAACTGTCACACTCTCCCTCCTTTACTGATAAATTTGTTGACTACAGCAGTTGGATAATAAATCTCTTATTAGATGTTTTGGTGTGTATCGCTTTATATTCTTACTCATTGTTTGCATTTTGATGATAGGGCTTGTCAAAACATGACACAACTCGTAAAAGTATACAGTGATACTACACACCAAAACATCTAATAAGATATACTTATCTATTAGCACTCCTTGTCTCCTCAGGGTAATGCTTGTAACTTAAAATGTGGACATAACAATGGCAAACTAATATACTGACACATTTGTCGAATAACGGATGACCTGACTAGAAATAAGTACAACTCTGTTTTAAACTGAAATACTGGCTTCAAAGTAATCAAAATTACGAAACATTCAAAGGATGAAATCTGGAAAAACAATCATGTAAAAAGGACTCAATATATAATCACATTTCGTGTACTGCTCTCCTCTTCATCATGTTCAGTATCCTCTGATGTTTCACCTGACAAACAAAATTTTACAACCATAATTATTCATTTTGGAACGTAGATGTAGTTTAAACACACACAGTTCAGCTAGAGTAGTAGATTGAAGCTAGAGAATGTAGCTAGCTGTTGTTTATGTTTGCACCAGTCTATGTTGCAGAATTTCCCCTTGCCACCTTTATTTAATCCAATTTTACAAGTTTGATTTGTCCTTACTTTCTAGAAAGAGTTTTAATGCACAGTCTTCTCTAACAAGCAAGATATTTTGGTACGAAACATAACCATATTACCTGCATCCCATGTTGCTATAGATGGAGCACTGCGCATAAGATCAATAATATCTTGGTAATGACACAAACGTGCATAGTCCTCAGCTGTCAAAAGAGTGAAAAAGTATTGAAAATCATATTTTTGGAATGCCAACTAAGCATCCCAATTTTGATTAGATATGTACCGGTAATTAACAGTGCTTTGCCTAGTTCTTGGCCTGGCCTAATTCTAGTTTGTGCCCATAATTGTGATTCCTCAGTAGTGCATTGCCCATCCCTACTGCGCATGATTTTCGTGTTATTAGCACACGCAAATGAGCACGTGCACATACACAACGTAAAAGATTTCCCTCAAGCTAAGCTCCACACCGAAATAAATGCTTGTTTTCTCTTAAACGAGCATGGTGACCTTGGGTTGGACACCTCAGTTGATAGTAGCGTTGAGTGTCAATAGCATCAGTCTTTTTTATTTCTTTTTTCTTTTTTTAAAGACTGACACTATTGACACTCAACACTACTATCGACTGAGGTGCTCAGTACCACAACCATGGAAGCTTTACGGACTACCGAAACTGCACAAACCTGGTATACCGATGCGACCTATAGTATCATTCTGTGGGTCCCCTACGTATGAACTGTCCAAGTACTTGACGACCATACTGCAACCCCTTACTGACAAATCAAGATACAAACTACAATCTACGGAGAACTTTATTGGCATCATTAAGACAGTACAGATACCCGACGGCTACAAACTTGTGTCTTTTGATGTGAAATCACTGTTCACCAGTATTCCACTTCAATTGGCATTACAGTGTACCGAGATCGCTATACAACAATCTACTATTAAACTACTGTTACCGACAGAAGACATCATGGGATGAACCTAACAACAGGCAGGGAGCAGTTTACAAGATCAAATGCTCCAACTGCCAGACCTCCTACATTGGTGAGACTGGCAGAAACCTTCACACTAGACTGACTGAACACAAACAAGCCACGGGAAATGGTGACGCCAACAATCACATTGCTGTACATCACCAACTGACAAACCACAACATCGACTGGGACTCTGCTCAGTGCTTAACCTACAATACAAACTATTTTCAACGACTGATTCTGGAAAGCTGGTAAACTAACCTAGAACAAACGCCTCTTAGCAAATGTCAACAACTACCTGCACCTGCAAAGGACATCCATGACAGAGATAAAACTGGCAAACAGACTTCTAACTGACCGACTTAATTTGACTAACAGTAAACAGATCAAAAACCGACCAATTTGACTAACAATAGACGGATTGAAACCAACCAATGACTGATGACAAACTTAACACCAGTCTTTTAGCCAATACCATCATGGCTAAACTGACCAATCACGTTCAACGGACCAGACTTATAACATCATCGACTGACAAACACTATTCACTTGACTCTGAAGATGACTTCCACTCAGGTTGTCAAAACATCAGTCACCAACAACGGTTCTTTTCAGAACTACCCGCACTCGGATGATCACACTATACGAACTACTGATACTCCTGGGTTCAAACCATTTACTGTGTAAAACACAGCATTTATTTTGCAAATGAAATAATTTCTTTGCAACGAAAATTGCACTCACCAAACAGGCGAGTGATCTATTATTTGCACTTGCCCGACACTTAAGAAACTCGCCTGGTGACCTATATTTTTTATTGCATAATTTTGGTGTACAAATTATCCTCTTTAATAAAGTTAAAAAATTAGGACAACAATTGTTCGGAAAGAGAAAAAGATATAGCTAAAAGAGTGCACAAAACCGATACAGGAGGCTGCGAACTATGACCTCAAAAACAACGTTTCGAGGAATGTTTTGAGTCAGTGTCATTTAGAATTGTGGGATTTTGCCATAAATTATATATATGACATTGTTCCATGTGCCCAATACTGTCTACCTAATATCAAGATATTTTCCAGTACTGCTTTAACAACCTTTGCTTCCAGCTACCACAAAATGTAGTGTGAACTGATGAAATAACAGGCATGATTAGGAACTAGTGAGACAATCTCAGATAGTGCAGAGTGTAATTTACGGCTCTGATGCAGTAGTCATACAGGTCCTCCTCACCCCTGCTGTTCTGTCCCTTGGTAGTCAACTATGCCTTTTCCCCTTTGCAGAGTATGAGAGTATGTTTTTAACTTACTGCTGGAGGTAAATGGAATATAAAAGTTAAATATCTGCTGAAAAGTCGAAGAGGAACGATTTTGTTTGATTCAAAACGGAAATTTTCATTTCACCAATAAACAAGAATTAATCTAATTATCAAATAGTCACGTCAAATCACGGAATAGTGTGTTCTAATTCTGTTGCCAGCCAAGTTGGTGTAAACAATAAAACCACATCAAACTAATACACAATGCTATCGAGTAATACAGATGAGGAGTGTTTCAACAAGTATTGAAGGTAGAGATCTTTCCTTGACCGAAATTATATCCCACATCGGTGAGCAAGTCGCGTCATTAACTGATGAAATTAATTGGAGGTTTCAGTAAGTGCCACGGAAACTGCAGCAATAATAACAAAGTTTCTTTTGTCACAAATGTACTAGTTTTACATGTAACTAACGCAGGAAAGTTTCGGCTGAATATGATCTTTGGGCTCTCTTTCATAGAAGAGGAAAGAAACAACCTGCTAGGGAGAAGCAATATGTTCCGATTCTCTATTTCAACCCTGGCAAACACACAATAGTTATAAAACAGCACACGACATTTCTTGAATCGAGCTAGGGAAAATTCCAGAAGATACCCAGTCACAGTAACATTCATCGCACTAAAAGAGGAGAACTGATGTTACCTGAAATATAACTGCTATCCCCAGCCAAAACGAGAGTGTGATATCACTCATTACAAAAAGTAAAAAAAAGTGCATCTGACTTCGAGAACAGAGTCTATCAGACTAGCAATGTTAGAATGCATGTGTCTTATATGTTATGAAATGTACCTTTCACCTAACATAAAGTCGACTTTGATGCTTAACTAATCTGCGCATGCGTTTGGAGCAAATTGCTTTTGTTCTTGAGAGAATGGCACCACAAGGATAGCATGAGATTTGCAAAACCATATATATATTTTTGTCATGTTATTAAAGAAGGCAACGTAAGTATGACACGTTTTGCGTAATGTACTCGGGTACCTACCACACCCAGTCCCCCCTTCCTACAAGGCTAATTGATTAATTGAAATTAATTCATTAAACAAGTTTACACCTTATAGCATTAGTGCCTTAGTGAACAGCAGCCCCCTAAACCATCCCAATAGTGCACTCTGCACTAATAAATGGGGTAAGATCGGCCCATCATATCTCTTAAGCAAGAATGGTGACCTATCTTTTTTATTGTATTTTTTGATACAGTGCTTGGTAGGGAACTTTCAGGGAAAGTTTCAAAAAAATTGTTCAGCAACTTTTATTTCTGAGGAATCACCTTAACATACCTGTATGGTCACTGCTATCTGTCAGCTGTGGATTAGCACCTCTTTTTAGAAGCATCTCTACAGTTACGGAAAGTCCAAGTAATGAGGCATACATTAGTGCAGTCCTGAAAAACAAACCAAGTCAGGAACAGTCAACCATGTATACAATGTACAGTGTATATCCCTATTTCAATAGATACCTGAAAAAGTGATAACATAAGCACAAGTTTACACATTGTTACACGGTACAACTGTGCAGACCAGATAACATTTTCTTACTGCTATACCAATAAAATGTAGAGCCTCAGATTCACACTTTTTTCCCTTACAACATAACAACATAAGACATGTTTGCATTGCATTGTGGACATACTGACACAATGACATATTAGCATCATAACAGCAACTGAACACAAGGACATAAGGATAACACTGATCTGTTCCTTATGTCATTATTTTTTTAAAACAAGTGTGAATAACATTGACTTATGATGACAGTGACATTGAGGATGAAGAGGATGATGATGATGCGTTAAATTAAATATGGTAAGCATCCTTAGGCAAATACTTGGCCAACGAAAGGTGAAAAATATGGCAATTTTCATTTTCACTACTGCATTTTTTTTAAGTTGTTGTTGTTTTTTTGTCTTTTTTTAATTAAGTAGGTTGCTACCAGTATAAATTTATCATAAAATGAATGGTTGCTTGGAGCCTCATTTCCGTGCAGGAAATTTGACCACGTGGCAAATGACAATATTATCAGTGCAACCATATCATGGAGGGATCAATTTTGAGAAAGTTTGACAAGCTATTGTGAACATTTAAAAAAGGTTACATGCATTTGTCTGGTCCAGCTTCGCTTTCATGCTGGGTCATGTGACCACCTCTTAATCAGGAGCTGTCGCTAAATGATCAAATTGCATATTTCTGCAATTTTGAGTAAGTTTGACAAGCTTTTGCAAACATTAAATATAGTAATATGTAATATTCTATTCCAGCCTGGTTTTCATGCTAGAAAATCACGTGACCACTTCATAATCAGCAGTTGTCACTAAATAATCAACTTATGAATATCTGCCAAGTTTGGTGGTTAACTGATAGTAATTGATGAGGTTATGGAGAATTTAATGTACTAGCCTCGTTTTCAGGTTGGCTCATATACGTCCGATTTTCAACCCTCCTTAAAACCCGTCCTAGCAAGTTGCAGAGTTCCCACCAAACTTTTCATGTTTACTAGACCCTAATGAACACTTTTAGACTGGTGGCTTGCCTTCAGCACGAAATTCCCACAGGATTACATTTGCTCCCAGACTAATGAGGTTAAGTTTGGTTGCCTTGCTGGCCCCTTCAAAACCTCATCTTTCAAAAACTTCCAGATTCAACCGTTGGCCTTGTCCTTAAAAAAAAAAATTGTAAAGTGGCGTACTATCTTCCATCTATCCTTCCCAAAAAGTCCTCGAAGAGTTTAAATGCCAATATACCCATTGAAGATTTCACCCTCCAATATATCTGAATGAATGATGCCATTTTCTTGGTACTTGAACATGGTCCAGTGCAGGCTGTTACATGTCCAAAACTGATATTCAATATGCCTTCAGAATTATCCCTGTTCATCCCAAGGATTGGGAAATCCTCAGAATGTCCTGGGAAAGCCACTAACATTTTGACAAAGCTCTTCCCTTTGGCCTATAAAGTGTCTATTTCCTTAAAGGCCCAGTTTCACCCTCAATACATTGCGTGCCTCTCACTTCACTAATGAATTTTGTGCAGTAGAAAATTATCCATGAAGTGAATCACTTCAAAATCCATTTTAATCCATGGTTATTTTCAGGTTCTGTAATTAGTGTAAATAGGCTTCTTTGTTATTATATTCTTCCTTTTCATCAGTATTTTGGATAAAGTTTTTAAATAAGGTGTTCAGTTCGATCATTTTGTGTGAGCACGTAGCTGTGGTGTGACTGAGATTGGTAATGGCAGATAAGGAGAGAACTGCGCGTGTTGGAAGGCCCCGTTTACCGAGTTCCGCTAAGTATATTCATCTTCGCCAGTCGGTATTTAATCTTTGGAGAGAGGAAAGACATTCTGGGGAAGTTCATGGATAGCAAATTTGCAGAATATCTTCTACATCGAAGGTGAGCTTGCTTTACATAAGCTTTCGACCGCATATAAAAATAAGCGTTCTTGTTGTTTGGGTGATGGAACCTAAGGTTACATTGCTCCTAATGAGGTGGTAACTTATGCGAATTTGTGTTTACATTTTGCTTTAGAGCTGAGGGAGACCCTTCTACCCATGGGGATGAGAAAATATCCATACCCATACCATGGGTGGCATCTTGAAATTGTGTGAGGGAGAGAGAGGGTGTTTCATAGACTGGAATTCTGAAGGCATGGGGGGAGCGTAATGAGTTTCAGTTCTGAACTGAGGGTTGAAACACTAAGAGCTTCACTTCAAATTGCTGATCTGTTAACTTTTCTAGTTCGTAAATCCGTGAAAATCACGCACGAATCAACCGCAGAAGCAGGAAAAAGATAGACCAAGCAGGTGTTAGCATTCGTGCTGATGAAAGCAGATCAAATTTGGGTTGTGCAGCAAGCTCCACATCGAAGAGATGTTTAAGTTGATGAATTGGCTAGTCATTAGTCAAGATTAACCCACTAGCACCTGTGCTGGCCGTAAACCACCCCCTGAATCCCAGTGCTGGCCACAAACGACCACAAAAAAGCATGTGAGGACAATCATCTTTCCTACTAAAGCATCGATCATAATTTTTAAAGGCAAAAAATAGAAGAAAAGTGTCTCTTACTTTTGGCATGATATAATCAGCAAGAACTCAACAAAATCTGCTGGTAAATAAACACACAGATTCACAAAGGCTGGAAGTTTTCAAGACGTTTTCATAATGTAAACTTTTGACAGGAATGTAGATGGCAACCGATGGACTCAACCCAGTCCCATTATGTCGCCGTTGCCATCACCATTATTGTATTGTAAGGTCTCTCATCACAAGCGATGCTGACCAGTTTGTTCCACATGCAGTTCAAAAGGTCATGCTAGTGGGCTGTGATTGGTGGTTTTCGAACCGTATTGTTATGCACCTGAGAAACCTTCACCTGACAAATGAGGCAAACCTGCACCGTTATAAATTTTGACAGTCTTGCTTTTCGGTCTGTTTGGTAGTTTGGAACCAATGGAATCATCTGACTGATGTTGGTTTATGGTAAAAAAAAATAGCACAATGTGCTATTTTTTTTCTTCCGGTCTGGCGACGGAAGCCAAATTAAGTGTCCCAGGGAGGTCTGCAGGGTACCTGGTACTATAAAGAGTTAAAATTTTCCCATTCCGATGCCCTGTAGCTGAGTGGGAAGAAGCG
>Ga0126339_10002045_pt1 | contig 14264 bp, 3 predicted proteins | sample OrbTmetagenome_2_FD_92532 | JGI IMG/M metagenome (GOLD analysis project Ga0126339, IMG submission 92532) | Coral microbial communities from Petempiche,Puerto Morelos, Mexico - Orbicella T R C metagenome | ecosystem: Host-associated > Invertebrates > Cnidaria > Coral | place: Petempiche,Puerto... | reverse complement strand
TGGTTAATTGCGCATGTGCTGTTGTTTTTTGTATTGTGGGAGAGAAAGAGGGTGAGGGGGGGGGGGGGGGGGGGGGGGGGGGGGGGGGGGGGGGGAAGGGGGAAAGGGGGAAAACCGACGGAGTAACAGATAAAGGAAGTAGAAAGGTCATAGACCCCTGTTCCCACTCCCAGCTAGTTTACTGGTGATCTGAATAGGTGATCCCGAAGCAGACAAACCAAGAGAACGAAAAGAAAAGTTATGAGTCTAAAACTGATTCTTAATATTAGGAACAACGTTCTTCAGAAATTTAAACGGGCATTACCTGGTTTCAGATTGAAACAGGCTGTAATTAAACCTGGGTCATGATCTTTGTAGACGACTTTTATTAATTGTTTCAACCTTACTTTTTGAAGAAACAACAGGGTTTTTAGCGGCCTACCTAACTGTGAAGTACATTTTCGCTTTATTACGACACAGTCTATAAAAAATCTGAATACTGAGAACAGGAAGATTACGGACGGATTCAATATAAGTGCAAAAATTATTTTCTCAAAATCCATTCATAGCAAGGAAACGTTTCGAAGACTTTTTGAGACATCTCAGTTTAATTCATTTTTCTAAGTGACCTCGCAATTAATTTCTCAAGCATTCTCGAGAAAGTTAATATCAAACCTCGTAAGAATGCAGTATGTGTTAGTGTTTTGAACTGATGTGGAACGTCCGTTTAAATTAAAATACGGATAACTTCAGATTCAATTTTCCCTCGATAAGTTCTTATTAACTGTATTCAAATATTTACCATGCTATGAGATTTTTAGGTAACTTTATTTTTGCTATTCTTGCTCGAATGTTTGGCGGAGATCATATTTCAAAAACATCAGTTTGAACACCAGATTCTCCCCACAGTTCTTTAAAGATTTATAGCATTTCTCTTCAGTGAGAATTTTCTTTATTTTCATTGGCTGAAGGAGTTACTTTGTGTCGATTTCATAAGGAGGAATTTTTAATGTCAACCACTACATAGAGTTAGAGAGCCAGAAAATATTACTTCACGGTTAAGATACGTCTTCTTTTTATTATCGAAACATTATTTTACACCAAAGTTCTTCCTCTAAAAATCATTATTTTGTCATTTCATGAAGAGAGCAAATGTGTTTTAATACTAATTTATGAAACGCTAAATACATCGAGACCTCAGTGAAACAAATTAAACTGAAGAATATCATTTCAATTTTCAAACTATTTACAATTTACTATATAGTTTTTCCACTGTGTTTTTAACAAGAAAGTCTCATTGTTTTGAGGTTTGATTGTTTACTGAGAGCCCTGCAATATATATTTATATTTAATGCACTATACCTTGGTAGGGTACTTGTGTTGAATATCACGCTGTTTTTATACAAAGGACGATCGTAATAAGTCATTTGACCAAGACTTAATATACATATGTCACATTTCAGCTGCGGCGGGGGTATTTCCACCCGCAGAAAACTTGCTAATATCAGTTTAAATCATTGCAACTACCACACAAATACAACTGAGGTAGAAGTAATTAGTTCTTATCAATATTATAACGTAGTACTAGACATGTGGTATTATTTTTATTTTCAGTTTTGCACAGTTATCTTTTCAAGATGCCCTTCATTATTTCTAACATCAAACCTTTTTCATTTGATGCCTCAAATTAACTAATCAACTTGCAATTTGTTAACCTGCAACTTGGTTTATTGCAGTACAATCGAACTGAGTAATATAAACGAAATTTTTGTTACTAGAATTGCTTTTCGATGCGACTCAATGCTATTTGTAGAGCGGTTTTTCACTTGAGTGTCGAAAAGCAATTGGTTTTGCATTATCATGCACGCTACACGACTGGAAAAACTCGCGCCACTTTCTTATCCAATCAGATGTTAAACCAAAACCAATCACTACTCGCTCGCACACGTTTTCCCGCGCTTTGCGTCAGCTACATGTAATTACTTCGAGTTTTGATTGGTTCACTGGATTGTCTGTGTCCTTTGTGATTGGCTAGACTGATTTCTGTAGTTTAGGCTTTACGACACCCGATTGAAAGCCGCTATATAAGTAAGATTTTAATAAATTATGTAGTTTGCTTTTCTGTTTGCTGGTTTTGTTTTTTACTTGTGGCTTTTGAAGCTTGTCTCTTTAAAAGACGAGTCAGGAGAGGGTAATTCGCTAACAAGCTGGTTTCCAATGACGCCAGCGATAGATGTGTGACGTAGGATTTTGGAGAAGAACAAGAATTCCAAATCGGTCGCGTTCACTGCTCGAAGTCCCATCAGCTTGAGGAGTATTTTGCCAAATCTGAACGTTTCCGTGGGAAAACGGTTCTTGCAGTAGCGTTCCATGGCAGATAAAACAACCTCTTGACTTGTTTCAGCGTCTTGCAGACAACGAGCTTCGACGCTGTCTAGGAAACAAAACGAAAAACAGTGTTTACATGTAATTGAGTTTACTTTTATCACAGATAACGTAAACCTGAATCAACGAACGTTTAGCAAAACTCCTAATGCGGCTCGTTCTGTGCTTTAATTTAAAGAGCTGCGTCACAATTTTCGCGTCTTGAAAAGTTTAGCATAAATTTCTCAATTTCGTCGTTTTTAATGCATGTTAATCTTCTCCATCCTTAACATCCTTGTTTCTTTATGGTTTATTATTATCTCTTTGGTGTTTTTCCATCTTACTGAAGTATTGTTTTCAGGTTTCCTTCAATTTAAAGGTAATTTTGTACTTAGCCAAAATAACTCAATATACCGTAAGCTCCTTTAAGCGTCCTACCAAGCTGAGTATTTTACTTTATTACACTGGTATACAATTAATATATTTTGTCTCACCTGAAGAAAATAGTACCATAACTTTCAGACATGCGTATTCAGCTTCCTCTAAACCACGCAGGCGCAGCAAGCACTCATGAAAATTGGCCAGCGTCTGCTTCAATCGAAGCTTTCGTTCGTTGCACATTCCTGCGCATGTCTCGATCTCGTACGCGAGGGCCACCGAATCAATTTGTAGATCATACTGGGCTGCGACTAGAATGAATAAATCACTCCAACAACATCGTAACATGGCGTACTTTTCGCAGATATCAAGGTTAGAAAACATAGGCACCTGCTTAGCCCATTCCAAGGTGGCCGAAAATAAGGTCCAGACTTTATGGCATGGACTAGACTTCAAGGTCGTGGAGCTTAGAGCATCAGTTATGGACGCTCTGGCACTTCTTTCTAACTGGGTCAGGAGCGTTATAAGGTCGTACTGAGAGGTGAACGACTTGGAGGACCTTGACAGATATGAGTACTTTGTGGGTCGTCCTCTTCTGATTGCTGAAATAAATACGAAAATTCGTGAACGTGTTTGCTTGACAAAAAATAACAGAAACTTACTTTTAAAATTTGTATTTTGCCTTTTTTTTTATTTCTCCTCTTGATGATAAGAATACAGTGTTGTTAAAAATAAGTGCAGTGCAAGGAAAGTGGAAAGGGCAAAATAAGGTAAACTTCTGACTGCCAAGATAATCTGTTAAGAAAATTCCACAAAAATTTACCTTAACAGTTGAACACAGCCAAGCTTTTGGGTAATAGTTGCAGTTTAAAATAAAGATATTCTACTGAAAGAAACTGAGTTATATTCCGTGGTATTTTGTCCATTGAAATTAATGACATTAAAAATTTATGAGTACACTTCACTCCAAGTTTTGGCCATTAAATATTTTAAGAGTTGGGATCGAGTTAATTGGTTTCTGAAAAGGCTATTCACTAGTATTTATTCAATCCTGGCAATAAATTGTGCATCGTATTTATCAAATTTCTGTCCAGTAATTTAAATTGTATATATACAGGCTAAGTCAGTTATAATGGTTATATCGACTACAACCGTTTCTTCGTCAAAATCAGTCTGTATAAGGAATCGTTTGGTCTGATTCCGTTCGAAAAGAAACATGTTCATGGGCAACGAATGGCCGGTTCTATTCCTTTAAAGAGTTTGTAGTTTGACTAGCGATAATACTTGGTAAATTCTTGAATATCCTTAACACAAAGTAAACCAGAAAAATCATTACGCTTTCAAAACGTTCGGGGAAAACTTGCGATACATTTATTCACGGTTCACGTAAATATCCAAACGCAAAAAAAATAGAAAGTTATAAGATATAATTTTTGACTTTCAGTTCAAGTACGAGAAGTCATTATTTGAAAAAGGAACAAAATAAGCTTCAAAACGTCTTCTGTAGGAAAGAATGTGCTGAGAGGAAAGCATGACGGTCACGCAGTAGTTTTTTTCCCTGTGTGATGAAAAAACGAGACTGAGAAAAAGCCAACTCGAAAGTAAACTTCACAGTAAAAATAAACCCTACTTTTAAAAAAGTTAGGTCGCTATTGTAGATAAGTTTCACAGGTTGAAGAGAAAAAGATATCTCAATGATATCAAACGGTCGTGCTTAACATGTCATGACGACATCTAATAGATGAATCCATTGGCGTTTTCAAAGAAAGAAAAGAAAGATCTAATTTCTTGCGCTGGAGGAAAAAAACTGTCCAATTCAATTAAACTAATAAACGTGGCATTAGAGTAAGGTCGCTATTACAACTAGGGTGATACCATAGCTTATAGAGAGAAAAAAATACCCGCCGCGGTCATGAGATATGAACTTGTTGTGCTATATGCTGACAAGTAAAAGATAAATTCCCATACCGCCGGAAAATGCTCTAAGTCTCATTGACATTTGTTAATAAACGGCTATGTCTTTATAACTGGGTTAAAGAATAGCAGCTTACAGATAAAGGTATATAACAAAGACATCTAACGGTCGCGCCTATGTTACGTTGATACGTAATGAAAAAATTAAGGGTCGTTTCCCTAACTGAGAGGATATAAGGAAATTCATACACAGCAGTAAAAACATAGCTTACCATCTCTTCTCATCCCAACCTTGACGCATTTCTCGAACCTGCAGTGCTGACATTGTGTTCTGTTCTGGCGGTCGATCCGACAGTTTCCAGAGGACTCACAAGTATAAGACAACTTGTAGCGGACCGTACGGTTGAAGAAACATTTACACCCCTCACATGTAAAAACACCATAGTGACGGCCAGAGGACGGCGCGTTACACACGGCGCAATCGATCGTCTTTTCTGGGTTATCGTACCAATAAACCTCATGAAGCTGTGACCAGGACATTCTTATTTTCTAGGTTTAAGAACTAGGTTTGAGAACTATTTCTCTCAGTGCACGACCGTTTAGAATAACCCACCCTGATTCTGGAGGCGAGTTAAGTGTGACATAAACCTTAATAAATTCTTAATGTGTTTCTTCTGTGCGTTTTTATTGGAAGTTCGAGTGTGGAATTAACCTGTATAGGACAAAGGTTGCCGAGCTTTCAAAGGTGAAATATGGCATTGTTCCGACAAAATCTCGATTGTTCTTCGCATTCCGTTAAACTTAGCTTAAAGACACGTTCCACAGATGATACTTTCGTTATTTATTTGCTTTTCGTGCTTGTAAATTACTTATTTCCCAAACGTTCAATACACGTAATTCTAAGTGACCTATCGAACATTATTAATTCATGTAATTTGTGAATGACACTATCCATAAGGTCGGCAACGGCCTTTCAAAACAAAATCATTGTCTGGCCTCTCTTGTTTGGGAAGGGCAGAGGTAAAATATGAATAAATATCAACCCGGTGGTTAATATCGTAACTTACTAACCTACAAGATTCTGTTAGATAACCCACGTAAGACTACGTCAAGTAATGATTTGGCAACAACTATCTTCCAGTATGATGCAACTCATGCCGTGAATTTTCAGTAACGTTCGGTAAGAGATTGCGCTGTTGTCTTAAGGCTTAAAAGTAAAACGCACGAAAGGATTAGCGTTGGACAAAGTCTTTGGATTTCTAATTTCCACGCAGCTTTTCATTATCGTCCACGTGTCTTGGTGATAATGATACCACTATTAACATTTGTCCAGTTTCTTTACGATAAAAGGCTGTTAAACGGCTGTATGGAAAAGAATAGGCCCGCTTAACACTTAAGCAACTGGTGACGGGCCATACAAGGGGGTATCACAAGCTTATTCACCACCAGGGAGATCCATTGTTCTAAATGAAGAATCATTAAACAAAGAACGTGCTACTTGTAGTCCATCCAGACACGTGCTCGACGTTTAAACCAATTTTCCTGACATTTTAAAGGAGAAATACACAAGAAAAGTTTGCCAGAAAAGTGGCCTAATTTTGTTTTTAACTGATAACGATCACACGTGTGCTATTTCGATGAGAATTACTGCCTTTTGGTCAGGTCTATTACTACTCTTGTGCGGGTGCCGAGGTCAACCTACACAAAATATGTTTAATATTTAATGTTGTTGAGGGAAATATTGGTTGTTATCCAAACAGTACCATTGAATGTCAAACTAACAAGCCATAAGTAAATCTTTCTGTACCCTCGTTGTTAATTGAAACATGCGAGTGAACTATACATTCAAGATTGACTGGCCGAAAGTACATTGGATCGATGTGCTTCTAGCGAAAATAGTCGAAAATGTTCTCTTTTATCAGTCAGCTAGATGGGTAAGAAAAGCTAACAACTTAGCACTTCTGTTTTTTTAAAAGTGTTGTTTGTTTTCTCATTTACAGTATTTGTTTTAAGACGAAAACACTGCTCGGAGGTAACTGAACCGCTGAAGTGTTTCCAAATCCTTTTGACAAACGGCTTAATGTGAACAGGTCTTAACAAGTAAAGAGAAATCACATGCAACAATAGTTAAACAATCAGGAGATTATAACGACAACAATAAGCTTTCATTTCAAGGCACTTTGTAAATTGTGCACTAAAACATCTGTCCATTTCTAGATAGTTTCCTTGCTAGTTTCCAAACCTAACGGCTTCACTGTTATTGGTCTGCATTTAGCGCTGGTTTCTATTTTAGGCGGAATTCTAGTCCACGACAGGTTGTCACCAGAACTTTCCTCGCCTACCTCGACAATACGCTGGTAACTATTTTTACACCTGGGTGCAGAGAGGCGCACTCTTAAGGCCTTACCCAACAACACTACGCAACGAAATTACCTAATAGATTCGCCCTTTAAAACCATAGTAGAAGGACTTTTAGCTTCTGATAAGTGAAACAATTTAATTAAATGTACCGCCTAAATTATCAGACACCGTTCTTTCTTGAAAAATTTTGATGAAGCATCGAAACACCGTGTTGCATGAAAATGTCTGGTCGTTTCGCTAGAAGTTTTTACCACAGCGCCTTCAGAACCTAGTTAGTAACAAAAATGTATTTGGCGTATCAGTCAACTAACTGAAGCTCTGAGGGAGCGCTGACACTTGAAAAGTCAACTATCTTGGCTTTCAACTAAGGTGGTTCACTTTCTAAAGTCACTTATAGTTGAAAACAGTTTAAGTGATTCGGTCTAACTTCTCCTTACCTATATCGAACACTACTTTGTGCTCCACAGTATTAGAATTCCCTTTAAGTTTTCATGTATTTTCTATAAACCACCCAAGGAGAAATAAGCTTTTGGTGCAGTCTTTTCTCTCAGATGATCAAGAGTGTAAGCGTTTGATAAGAACTAAAGCTCCTTCAACTCTTTACAGAAACTTGCTTCATGGAATGGATTAAGAGTGACAGAAATTGTTATACAAAGATAAGAAAAGTCACTTTGCTTTCGGTTTGCATGTTCGTTCCCCCAAAATAGAAAAAAAGGCAATTAGCCCTGCGGACATGAGGTTTAACGATGGCATTCTTCCAAATTGCCTGTTAGACAATTTTCTATCATTGTCTTTTAAGGTTTCAATCTATTTTTTTTCTTACCTCAACAAGCCGGGAGCCATAGTTGTACTAATGGCTCAGCTTATAATAAGTATGGAAATTCGGTACGTTAGTCGAGTGTGTTTTTTTAGCTTATTCTATCATCTATCTTTAAGCTTCTTCAAAGTTAAGGCAGTCTGAGTAAGGAGTACTCAAGTTTTCAACCTGTTACGACACTCCTGTTTAATAATTTATAATAAAATGCTAATTTGCTCGAACATAAAATGAATTCGTTCAAAAGCGAAGTAAATTACGGCCTCACTAATCAGTGAGATAAGGCACACGACAGGGAAATATGGTATGAAAATACAACGCCCAGGACGAAAAAGAAGTAAATACATACCGTTATACGTCCTTTTACAAAGAGATCTTTTAGAAAGAACAACCAACCGGTTAATTATTAAACCTTGTACATTCCTTACCAAACAGCAAGCTACACCACTTTTAACAGGTAAGCAATTGAGTGATCAAAAACGCCGAAACATGGAGAAAAATTTCCTGGATAATTCTGATAAACATGTTATTGCCAAATAGCATCAAAATGGTTCGAAGAAAATAAGGTACACGAAGAACAATTGAGTAAAACAAGAAAGCAGGGATAAATGCTTTAATTAATTTTTATGAATCACACATTTACATGGTAACAGCTCTTTGGAAACTTTCAAAGAAGTTTCCTCACAGGCCTGGACAAGACCAACTCTGCTTTGGCAAAGCTAGGAAATATCAAGCAAATAGCACAACAGAGGTTTTAAGCCATACGCCCTAAACTGAACTCTAACGTGAGGAAGAACTAAACCGCATATTTGCCGTCGTAGAATACAAAAATCAAGAAGTGTTCTGACTGTTACAAGTGCCATGTGCCGATAACAATAGAGCTCAATTTTACTGAGCTAAAATCTTTAGCACACAGGACTTGAAAAACCCCTCTTCGAGACCGTTCCTTTTTCATCGTTTTTTAAATTCATTCCTAAAGGTACAAATTTTCTTGTGGGACGAAAAATTAACGCCTTCACACCTGTCTGTTCGTTAAGGAGCAGAAATAGACTTGTGCAGGGTGAAAGCATTGAATTTCGTTATAATTATCCCAATGGAGGTAATCACTCAAAGCCAACGACAGTCGAGGCGAAAACAAATGGATGCATGCCAATTTTTCGCTAAACTTCTGTCTTAATGACGAACCATACCCTTCTATTCAGAAGTTTCCACTTCCTCAGGTTTTCATTTTTATCGTAACTATTAAAAACAATGCGGAACTTGCAAGGTTTTCTGATTGTCAGAACAACCAGACCTTTCTCGAATAATGCTGTGCAATTGTTTTTAAAGTTATTCCTATTGAATCGAAGGGACGTAAAGAATATTCCAGATAAATTGTTGGAAGCACAATTCACGTAGGTCAGTAGATATCGGTAGATATTCTACGGGTCGTCCTCAAAGATTCTATATCTGTGTTGCTCTTTGAAGCCGTGGCTATTTTGAGTCGCTTAATTCCTTGCCACTGCATGCATTACTTAGTTTGTTTATTACGCTCTGCTAGAACATTTAACCTTTTGTTCGCAATGAACAGGTGGTCGCTTTTAAAACCGAGCTGTTCACAAGGAGAATATGAACGCTTTGTATGGATAACTTACATATATATGTTAAATCAATTAAACTATATGAACTTAAGTTTAAAAAACGGAATTAACGCAATTTTGAGCAAGTTGACACAACTTTTCACTTCACGGCTAATTATATTTTGTAGGAAAGACTAACTGAAAAATTGCAGGTACTTGCGCTACGCTTATTAACTCAAGTCTTAATAGTTTCGAGGCCCTTTCCCATTCCTCTTGCTTAAACAAGGCACATGCGACTGATAAGCTACAGGAGAATTACATTTTTTGCACTGTCATCTCATGATAAATGATTATTAAGCATTTTTTAACACAGATAAACGGATTTGAACAATGAAGAGAGAAATGATCGTCTACTCTTCTGCATCGGACATCTTGGGGAGAGGTTGTCGATGATCGGAACATCAAATAGCACTGTAAGCTTAGCGTTGAAATCGGATAACAAGAATTTTTGAATTTTTGGCTGGCTAGGAAATTAACTTGTTTTCAGAAAAAATTGCAAGTCGTGGAAAGCAAACTGGAGGAAGACAATCGTTTCACACAAAATATGAAATACAGTTCACTTTACCCAACTTAGATTCTTGTCTAGCGAAGTCTTCGGGCGATTTTGAGATACTCATCAAAGTACGCAATCAAAAAATGTCCACTCTTACCTTTATTATCGCAAGTTGCTTTATTGTAGCTTAACTCCCTGCTTTTCCGATCTGCGAGTGACTAATTTGCTTCCGTTGGAAATGTCAGCTCCTAAGCTACTCTGCGGCTTATTAGCACAAGTGTTGACAAACATGCGGCTAATATGTAAACCTGCGTGACGCTTGAAATCGATGCTGACTGAACAATTTAGTATTGAAAACTGGAGAGTTAATGATCTCTTACGATAGCAGATAGCGAGTTTGAAGGGCATTTTATTTCGGAAATGAAAGGAAGCTTAATTTTCCTTTATGTGATTTGTTTTCTAGTTAGAAGCTTTGCCACGCGCCTAAACAGAGTATTTTATGCTATTTGCATTTTTACAGTTTCACTGGGGTAAAACAATGGTTTTTATTGTTTTGTGCGGCTTCTAACACTAAAGAGGCTTTGTCCAGATATTACTTACTGGATACAAGACGTAACCATATCTTTAATTCACCACCAGAAGTACTCATTGTTCTAAATAAAGACCGTCTTTTCTGTTTTGCAATAACACAATGAACAAACTAAGTACTTGTGGCAATCTGCGTTAGCAGGCGCTGTCAACCAGTGCTTACTTCTGTTCCTTGTAACTTTTAGGCCCCGTCCACACTACGCTGGAGGAATTTGAAAACGGAGGTTTCACTCTGAAAACGCATCAAATGTTTTCCGTCCACACTACGCCGGAGGAATTTAAAAACGCAGCAATCACCGGTCAATTTGGATTTGCATTTGAGGAAAACTCAATCGCACAGGGAAATCACTTGATTATCGTGACGTCATAGTTTTCGAAAAGCCCAGTTTTCAAAACGTTTTCCGCCCACACTTAAACGCAAAGCCGGCGTTTTCAAATTTCTCCGATTTGAAGAGCGTTTTCGAAAAGTTCCGTTATCGTGACGGATTAGTGTGAAGGATAGGCCTAACCGTAGAAAAAAGCTGCGTTTTCAAATTCCTCCGGCGTAATCAGTGGACGTGGCTTTAAACTTCCGGCTGAATCGACCAGCACCTTTACTGGTCTTCTGAAGACTTAAAAATGTTAAGAGGTAGAAAGCCAAAATCGAGTAGGGTATTTCTACTTCCCTCCCTGGATGGGATGCTAGTCTATCGTAGGGTTACCACCAGCATTAAATTCGTCGGTACGCTTTGATAAACCTGGATGAAGAGAGGCAAGTGTCTTGCCCAAGAACATGACACAATTGTCCGCAGCCAGTCCTCGAAACCTGACCGCTCGATCCGGCACATATAACCACGAGGCCATCGAGCCTCTCACAGTTGATCGAACTGATTGTTGCGCAGCGTGGCTCGGTTCCCGGCCTTTACGCGTGCCTATAAAACAACTGGTACACTTTTCTTGTCAAAGTTAATGAGATAAAATAATGACGAGCAGATTTGATGTTTTGTCTCTACCAAACGGACCGTTTTTATGGAAACGGTCATAAGCTGTGTCACATTTAAAATTTCAGGAGCGGATTAAGAGGGGAAGGGTGGATTGGGTGGCTAGCCACCTCCCTTTTGGAGAAGCAAAAAATAACAAAGTTGGAAAAGGTTGTGAATATTATGGAAGAAGTAAAGGCAAACTCTCTGGAAAGGTACCTCATTGTAGTTTCTACTTTGTGGCATTGCTAGGATTTCTATTGAAACGGTTTTCAGTCAAGTTCCGGTTATCAAATTTCAGCATTCTAAGAACATGCCCCATTGATTTCTGCGACCTCAAAGTACCAGCCACTCCCCTTGAAAAATCCTGGATCCGCCACTGGATTTATGGCTGAATTTGTTACAATATCGACGATATTGTAATCAAGCGGCTGCACCTCTAATTAGGCTTCAATAAAATAAATTACTTGATTGATACTGTTGAGTAACAGCTCTCTTGATCGATAACGTTTATGAGTAAAATTTATGCATCTGTTCGACAAACTGTTTTCATTTTAAATTCAACGTGCTCTGCAGAACATTCAGTTAACCCAGGAGATCGCGATCTCTTTGAAGTTTGTTAAACATGTTGAAAATTGAAAGGTCTTCGTCTTTGTAACTTTCTCAATATTTATCCGGCAGTTACTTTCTTTCTTTAGTCTTCTTACTTAGTATAAAACTCATTTACAGAGCTCTCCTTGACCCTTCCCTAGTTGTCTCTTGAGGTCTTTTGAATAGACGATACTTTGAGGCGACCAAGGACGAGTCAGGAGTTGTCTCTGACTTGTCCCTGACTGTGTCTTTTACCGGTATATCACAGTTTCTGCCATCCTTTAGCGATATGATACGGCAATGTGACTCCGACTTCCGCCCTTGCAGGTCTGTACTCAGGCCGGTTGCTCTGTACTGTCTTCCTTGGGTGAGACGTCATTAAGCGCATTCGAGAATAAGGTTTTCCTGAGTGTTATAAGTCTTTTTGGCGGCAGTGTGCTCATTATCTTGTATCTTGTTGGCGTCCTCTCTCCTCCGCAGGGGCTCTAAGGTTTTTCGGGTGGGAAGAATGCGCTGAGTAATGTAAGTGTGGGCACGGCGGATTCATATAACGAACGTTCGAACCTGTTGTTGGTCTCAATTTCCCGCTCTTTCTGAGTTCTGTTCACAACTCTTGCCTTTGGGCTGGTTCAATCCCTGTAATATTGTTTGCTGACACAAGCATTCTGTAAGAAATGAAAAAGAAAAATGCATTTAAACTGGAAAAAGAAATAAAACACAGGGCCTTACGCGAAATGGACATGAATAACGTGATCCCGCGTAAACTCCCGCGTAAAACCGTCTCCCACGCGAAAACTATCCGTGACGTGACACGAAAGAGACTGGGAACGAAAGAGAATTCCAACATGGCCGTGGAAACTCGCAGTTTTGAGAGGATTATAAACTTATTTTGGTGCCAAAGATACGACGAATCCGCCATCTGTGGTATGAGTTGCCTTTTTAAACATATTTTTCCTCGTCTGGTTGGTTTTGAGGGCAAGGAAAATGGCTTTGGCGGCTACAGAACACTGAAATGAAGACCACGTTTCGTATTGCGATCGCTGACAACAGCTTGGCAATTCCGCAAAACTCCTACCAAAGGTAAGTTTAGGCACAAAAGCTGCTGTTTACGAAAATATGTTTTTCTACTAGTGTTTCGCTCTTGTTATTGCCTGAGAAAGCTTTCAAGTTGGTTGAATTACATCAGTTAGAAGTGTTGCGCTTTTATAATTTATACAGCGGTGAATTCAAATTCTTCGGTTCTTACACCTGGCACGTGCTAGCCGTTGTTCCGTGCAAAACATTTACGAGACTGATCTTTGTTGGAGCTTATAGCTTACAAAACGAAATTCCAACCTCTTAGAAATCCTCTCACACAATACTTAAGGTGTTAAAAGATGCTAAAAGGATAAAAGGTGCTAAAATTCTTGATTTAAACACAAAGGGTTTCCATCTAATTTGCATTTTTGCACGTGGTATCTTGAAGTTCTGTAAAACTCTTGGATTCCTTTACGAATTTCAAATATGCCATACAAACTAACTGCTCTAAATTATTATTGTTATCTGCCTGTTTTTGTAAAATAGCATTTTTTCTCAAAAAGTGCTTATTTTTGATAGTAGCAAAGGATTTATGTGTGACACATGAAAAGTATTATAAAACTAAAGGACAAACATGATTTCTGAATTTTTTTTTATTTTTCATGTTCTCCCAACATCCTGTGTGGGGTTAGGGGTTGCGAATAATGAATGCAAAGACTACGAGAAGGCGAGATTAGCATTCTTCTTTGCAATCTGTGTCAATATTTATTAGCATAGTTAATTAACATTTGGTGCATGTGCATACTCTGTGTGGTATGTACCCGATTGTACATATATATTTAAGTCATCTGTAATTTATGCATGTGCCAGTTGCATCCAATCTTGGTTGCTATCAAGATGTCTTCGAGGAGTTCAATTAAAGTTACTTAACGTTGCACAATCTAAGAATTGAAGTAAACAAACAAATCAGTATTTCAAGACTTTCTTAGCTTTGCAAAAAGTCAATCTTGACTGGGAGATGGCTTTGTGTATAAACCAAGACAGGAAGACTATGGAACGCCAGGACTGTCTTATGATACTTTTTTTTATTATATTGGGTGGTTATGTCATTATATTGAGTAGTTATGTTATTATATTCGGTGATTAACTCATTATACTCGGTGCTTATTCCATTATACTCGGTGCTT
>Ga0126339_10002044_pt1 | contig 14268 bp, 3 predicted proteins | sample OrbTmetagenome_2_FD_92532 | JGI IMG/M metagenome (GOLD analysis project Ga0126339, IMG submission 92532) | Coral microbial communities from Petempiche,Puerto Morelos, Mexico - Orbicella T R C metagenome | ecosystem: Host-associated > Invertebrates > Cnidaria > Coral | place: Petempiche,Puerto... | reverse complement strand
TATATCATAAATCATGCAAAGAGAAGCAGCAAATTAATCTTATTGCCATGGTATCATCAGTGTTAGCAAAGCATTTTGATATGCTACTGTTATGTTCTAAATTTGCTTGTTTGCCTATTTTTTCTTTCTAACTGGCAGGCACCCAGATTTGTTAGCGGGCTTAGGGCCGGGTTGCAGCAGCAGACGTGTGAAGGTTTTTGGGTATGTACTAAAGTGCTTAAATCCAGTCAAGGTTTCTCTGTGATTATACCAAACAGACTAGTCTAGTAATATATTGTTATCATCATCATCATTCACTTTATTGAAAACGCGATAAAAATATTCCGTAATTACAATAACTAGTATACCATATGTGATATATGGTACTTTTTTTTATTTCAAATGTTGACCTTCATGTACTGCAAAATTTTGTTAAAACTTTCCATGATAAAGAAATGACACACAGTTCCATCAAGCTTTGATATGTCTATAAATAGGTATGAAATTTCTAAACAGCATGTAATGTCATTGGTCAAAAGGTGACGGAAATGAAAACAAAAATGAACCATTTGGCCTGGCACTCACGCGATACCCACACGCAAACCTGTATGCAAGACTAGTGCACAATTAGTATGCATTCTAGAAGTCCTAACACTTTGCACATTATTCCATGCATTAACGCTACGCAGTACTTCCTCAATCAGAAAACTTCAGTGGGCAACATTTATTTATTCAGTCTCTCATCAGTTACTCTGCATCATGCATGTTGGCACATAAGGACATCACTAGTGCTATGTACTTATAGGTCAATATTTATTCAGACAGTAATTATTCCTGTCTAGAAATGGTCCATGGCTAGTGCTCAGTCTTCAGTGTAATTTATTCACTCTCTCATCAGTCACAATGCTTCATGCATGTTCGCACATAAGGACATCACTAGTGAAACTTATTTATAGGTCAATATTTATTCAGACAGTAATTAGTACTGTCTAGAAAAGGTGTTTCAAAATGGTCCATGGCTAAGTGCTCCATCTGTCCTTGTGTGCACATGTACATGTGTTAAAAGTTGCAAAAAATGCACTGTGATAAGAGTACTGACATGGTTGCTGTAAACAAATTCAATACATGATTGACGGGTTTAAATGTGATGTCCCCCTTACTAATAAAAAAACTCTAAGCAAAATTCACTTTGCCCACTTGATTTACTGCTAGCAGATTAGTTTTCTGTGCAATTTACACAAAAGTGACAATTACAAACCACAAAGAACTTAGTTGAAGTATATTAATAACAGAGATGTTTTTTAGAACAAGGTTTACTGATTGTGTTTTAAAGTAACACCAATGCCACAAGAATTCAAAGCATTCAGTTCACAATGACCATTTTGCTCTAACGTCTCAATGACTACACACAGGAAAAAGCAGTTCAATCAAAGCATCTTATTTACTGATGGTAACAGTGGTTGAGTTCCGCATTTTTGGTTCGATTGGCAATGTTCATTGACTTAGTCATTTCCCAGCTCTCAAGCCAGTTCATACTAGATAATGTGAAAACAATACAAAACAAATTGAGAGGTAGACCTGTAATGTCAACAGGAAATGAAGACATGCAAGGAACAAACAGACAAAGGTTTCACTCTGCAAACGGAAACAAAATAACCAACACTCTGAGGGGCAGACAATAATGCTAATTGTTTCAGAGCATCCAAACACAAGGAAAATGATAGGAGCCATTTTCAATGCAAACAACACCAGTTTGAAGGTTTACGTAAGGTCTCATTAAATAAGAAAATTTCCTGCAACGGTAGCATTCTTTAAGGGGATTGCATGACCACTTATGTAAAGAGAGCTTCAGCTAATTGTGGTATCCATTATCAATCTTTTCAATTCTCATCCCATTTGCAATACAATACTCTTTAGCTTTCACCTTCCAGAGTGTTTCACAATGAGTGGCATTACAGGTATTCTAACCTTGTTGTAATCAATGACTCAACACGTTTTCTTACAGAGGTTCATTTTGAAAGCAAAATCATGTGATTTAAGACACATTTCTTTCATAACAGTCAATCCATAGTTTTTATATCTCCAACAACATTTTGTTATCCCTGTCTACAATTTCAGGTTAACCAAAAACGCCAATCAAAAGTTCAATTATACTTAGTCTTGGAAAATCACAAGAATTAGGAATCTGTTATCTAAAAATAGGCTTATACACTTAAAGCCCATTATGACCTTCTTAGGAAAATTGTTTGAAACCTATCCTAAGATAAGACCAATTAACCATTAAAATAATAACAGGATAATCATTGAAGTAAGTCAAATCTTCCCTCTTAACACACAAATCCTCGAGAGGTTAAATTCTTTTAATTAAAACGATCCCAGTCTTAGCTTAAAAGGCCAACAGTTGTCAAGTGTTTTGGTTATGCATGTTAATCTTCAAAATACCTACTTTGGCTTAAATTTTTCTAGCGAAGAGATGTGCCTGTAATTGGATTACACTCTGTTTAAAGGCAAATGCAACCTCCTTCAATGTGGCTTCAAGTATAAGTCACTATCCTTTATAATCATTTCAAAACTTTCATACAGCTATTGTAGATGAATAATGCAATTTCACCTATTTGAAGTCACTGGATGATCTTTCATAGTTACTGTTTGCATGTTTCTTTTCTGATAAATTCTATTTATCTCTTATTGCTTAAACACCTTGTCTATAGGATCTGTGAACCCAAAAGGAATCCTCTAATCTGTTTTTGTCTTTTTCATTATTTCTATCCCTAATCTTCTAACAAATATTTTTCATATGTTTAAAAACAAATCTTTTCAAATTTAGAGAATACAGCCTGTTACAAAACATTTCGTACAAGTACAGAATGCACTGTACCACAACCAATTTTCAAAACGAAAAATGAAAATACTTTCAAATAAGTTTTAGATTGATTAATTTGCTTGTAAATATTATTTTCCAACCAGAGACAAAGGCATTTAAATAAATATTGTATGTACTAAACATGTTTTTCAAACTGGTTTTTATAAACCATGTGAATTCAACAAGCTGGATAAAAAACACCAGTTAATATTAGACAATCATATAACATTTTCCAAGCTGATAATTTAATATTATCCCCTCTAAATGATGACAAGGAGGAGAAACTCATGTTTTCTGTTACTGGTGGGGAAATGAAATTATTTTACTCTCATGGTGCAGTTCTACATCCTGGGAGTAAAAGCACTGGACTTGTAGAGGTATGGGGGTTATGTTGAGCTGAAATACTCTCAGTTGCTTAAACATTGATGGTCACAGACTGCACTGATAAGCTACCAAATTTTGAAAATACATCACAATTTAGCTTTTCTATCTATTATAACTAATACCATTTAAACCTACCGAAACAAGGAACTGAAGATTCTGCACATAAGACATCTCCGTGTCCAGCAAATTTTTCAGTACATGAGCTCTCAGGTCCTAGAGAAAAAGCAAAGCATTATATAAGTAGGAGCCTATTACCTCAAATAAAGACACAGTACACTTAAAAACGTATAATTATTTATATTCCTTTTATATGGTACAACCAAAAGCGACATTCAAATGACAAAAAATACTGCAAAAGACTTGAAAGCATCATTCATTCACATATAACTGGTATTCGTTTCCTTTAATGTGCACAACTGATACAGAAATGTATTCTTTTGGTATCAACTATACAAGGAAAAAAATTGTCAAATACTTGTGAAAAAATAGTTTGTGGCAAGTTTCTGAGCATGATGCTCAATGAGTTTGCTGTTAAATTCTGAAAAGACTTTGAAGAGTCTCTTGGCTGAGTCAAAAAGCTGCAGACTTGCTACAAACTGGTATCAACTAATAACAAAATGAAAAAAAGCTCACCAAAGAGGATAGATGCCAAATATAATAAGTGACTTTGTTAAAAATGAGAGAGAAATACGACAAATATTCCTATTAAAAAACATCAAGTTTCCAGCTGGCATTATTTTGAAAGAGTTGTTCCTGGCAATACAAACATCAGTTACTTTTGAATGCATCCTAACTTTTCTGAATGCCTTTTTTAAAATACAGTAATTTTTTTTCTTAGATATGATGTTGCACGTAACTATGGACAAAATGTCAACAGTACTTGCAGCAATTCGAAGCCAAAATAAGATAAAGTGCTAATAAGGATTTATCTAGAATTCCAACTAATCTTAGTTTAACTGAATCCTTTCATTTAGTTTCATGTTACTTACATGAAGAATGCTCAGCAGGTTACATCACTTCAGTAATTTAGACTTGTTAGTAGAAATGATCAACAGTTGCTTTTTTCCCAACATGTTGCTAATTTTTCCTTTCAACTGGTGATCTTGAACCTTGGCCTTGGAAATGGAATACTTTAATCCAGACTTTCCTCTGGTTAGTTAATATTTTTCTGTTGATGTCATTGATCCAATGCATGCTAAACCGATAACTATTAATATGCTTTCATACACATATGTACATGTCTATTTTCCTCTCCAGGAAAGTGCTGATAAAATTTTCTTAAAAAACTTGTCCTCATAATTTGTGCCTTTTGATGAACACAGTGGAGTCACAAGTTTTCAAACCCTCTATTTTTCTTACATCCCGATAACTCAAACCAAACGTTGTTCCCCTCCACTGAGTCAAACCCAGTTTTTCAAACCAATTTTCTTTTCCCATGGAGGTTCAAAAAAACTCTAGATTCCACTGCAGTGACATGGAGTAATTGTCTCTGTTTTCTTTTCTTAAGGAAACTACTGTACAAACTAACATGTACATGTATGGCAATTAATCCTGTATAGTGAATTTACATTAGCATTATAAAATTGTATTTAATATATGCATAGTCCAGATGACAGCAAAATCTCTAGGGAAACAAATCAAAGCTTGGGTTTACACATCATTTTAATTGGAACAGAGCATTTAAAAGCAATCCTATTAACTATGAAGTATAGGATTCTTCTGAACACCACAACATATCTAACAACATTGTTTACTGACAACAAAGAAACAAACCACAGACAGGAAACATTATGGAAATCAACATCGACATCATCAATCAAAAGGCTTGTAATATTTGGCAACTAATCAGCACGACTTCATGAGCAGACTGCCTTATCACCTGGGAAATCTACTGCACAGAAATAGCCAAAACCCTCCCATCATTTAAGATCCATTTAAAACTCTTTCCTTCCCACAGCCAACAATGTCTTAATTTGAGCTATTAAGCTCTTAATTGAGGGCTGCAAGCAAAGTTTTGTTCTAAATTTAGAAACCGTTTGGATCTTAACACTCTCCTCCTTTTGCCACTTTTATTAACTGTGTTTATTACATGCATGGTTGGTTTTATTTGCTAATTCTTTCCCCCCTGGATTGCATTGAAAAGCTCCCTACAAAACAGCCAGGATGAAGTCATGAAACAGCTAGCACATGTGGGTGTTAACATACTGTACAAATTTTATTGATCATCGGTCAGAATAATTAAACTTCTTACAAGAAATTCCTGTTTCTATGAGGAACAGGTCTGTTTTCAAACAAAAAGGCACTTTAACTTCAGCAACAACTCAATTCTGTTTTCACTTTAAATATCAACAAAATTGTTATGATACAAAAAATTATTCCTCTTAGTTGCACAGATGACAAAATTAATACTCTAGGCTGTATTGCTATCTTTGTGACAATAAATCTGCTGACTTTTTTTTCTTGTTCTAATGAGCTCTCTGGAAGATTTTTCCATTTTATAAATAGAGTTACACAAAACAGGTGCAAAGTGTAAATTTAATAAGTAATGTTCAGTAAATGCTTGACATTTGTGAACCATGCCATCATTTCCTGCTCAACAGCTGTTACCTTAATAGACTTGTTCACTTTTTATTAAATTACTACTGTGTTTTTATGTTCCAAGAATGTTTTCTGGAGCTAAATGGAACTTAGGTGAAGTTAAAATCAAGGTAATTCTGGCCAGTGTAGATTGCTGCTCTCCTCTTCTCCTACCCTTAGGGAACCTACCCTCCAGTGTTTCAATTAACTTAGGGTTTAAAAGTTATCACATGAATGAACCTGCTGTTGTTAATTCATAAATTGCCACACAAACAAACATTATTAACTGTTGGGCCATGCTTCCCAGAATGCATAGATGTAAATTTTACACTCAAAGACAACAAAAGACCTCAAATACTGCAATTTAGAGAACTTTTGACACCAGCCATAGACATAACTCTACATGTGGTAAAGACAGAAACCTTTGTAACACCATGTTTGTTGAGTACCCTAAGGTTGTACTTACAGTTGATGTGTGCTTTCTTTCTCCAAGTTTTTAGGAGTGCAAGAGGCAGATATACAAGTGTATACAAGATATACAGGTTGTAGAGTAAAACAAAAACTAGAGTATCAACATTTTACTCACATGTTTGGACTTCTGTGCCTTTCCTGGCTCTTTAGTCACTGACAGCTTCCTCTTGTCCTCTTTTGGTACGGCTGCCGGAGAGGTGCAGCTACCTTCCAGTGCGGTACTTCGCTTTTTCTCAACTTTTGGCTTTTCTATAATGATAGCTGGTTCAGCATGTGGCATTTCAATTATTGTTTCCATTGCTGCCAGTTTATTGAGTTTAACTTGAGCCTTTTCTACCGCAAAAGAATTTGCTATTCTTTGCGACCTCGGAGTAGTTGGCGTGGTTGGTGTTGGTGCAGATTTGGCTCGCTGCACTGGTTTCGTGTGCTGCTCAGGTTTGTCCAGTTCATAACAACCATCATCTGGACTCAACTCAGCCAAAGAGGTATCTTTGTCATCATCATTATCATCATCGTCATGTTCTGTTATCCCATGACTCTTTGGTTCTACTTGGTTTCCACCATTCACTCTCTTGGCCAACTGTTCAGCTTCTTCCTTTAATTTTTCTCCCGACAGATTAGGTTCACTGTTACTGTTGCGATGTGCTTGCAGCTCCGCCTCAGCAATGGTATCCTCTAACTGAGTGCCGTGACTAGGGTCACTTTGGGAACGCCACGCATCCAAGGACTTAACACTAGCTGCAGCATCCATACCTAAGAGATCATCAACGGCATTGAGATCCCCAGTGCTGACCTGTTCAGAATGGGTTTCACTGAAACCACTGGTTGTTAAAGACAGTGCATCAAAACTTATTTGACTAGGACTTGGTGAAGGTACAGACCCGGGTGGAGGACTGCAGCTCTCTAAACTCTTATCATCTTGAAATGACGAGTCTGTATGCTGTTTAAGATCACCATTGTCGTACGGAATCACTTTGAGGTGACGTGAAACCTGATCTAAACTAAGATCACTGATGGTTTCTGCTTTCCGTAAACTTGGTGATTCAGGTACTACCTCCATTTTTGGCACATCTTCAACTTTCTTAGCTTCACCTTGGTAAAGTTCTGTTTTAATCAATGGCAGGGAAGCCCTTTTCTGTAATCTTCTCCTGGGGGAAACTTTTTGGCTAATATCCTCAAAAACATCATCTTTACTATGGTAGAAAGAATCAACTAGCCCCTGGTCCAGTTCACTGCCACCGTTGTAGCCCAATGAATCTGCTGCGTCATTTTCTTCAGCATCGGAAGCTGCCCTGGGAGTGCTGTCCTCATCAGTGTCATGTGCAATAATGGTGTCTCTGTTTGATCCATCAAACAGTCCTGAAATTTCTGTTAAACATGGACGAAAACAAAGAAAATGAACAACATAACTGCAATGAAGGGGGAAAGATACAAATACCTCTGACACTAAACTCATGGCTACAAGAAATTAGGTACTCAGTTTTAATTCAATTTTTACAGCACGAACTAACCAGAGAAAAGGACACCCCTTTTTGGTAAAAAAGCTACATAACAGAGCTAGAGGACTACACTTTTAGTTTAAAAGCATCAAGTGACATTAACTTGGAAACTAAAGCTTTTCTGACAACAACCGAATCAAGATGTGCCATTGATGTTTAATGCAAATTGATTTAAAGGTCATCAATTTTGACTTATCTCAAAAGTATGCAAAGTATAGAATCTCATTTGAATTTTGCTGCATGAATACTCCACTTCAAGATAATGAGCAACTAACAATCACATTAGGAATGTATCTTTGTTGCAGAAATGTGATTAAATGAAAGTTAACCAATTTGAAAACAAATCTTGGGTTTTATATAAATAGACTTACGCCTGTGGCACATAACTTAAATCAATTTAAATAAGTTGTGTTTTGTAGGGAAACAATGACAGACCACAACACAATGTCCATTAATGAAATTAAATATAGCATTGTTTGAAAATTCCAAAAGCACTTGATAGGAGTAACTCAAAAGAACAATCCTACTTGTTTTTAAAACTACTCTGTTGTTTGATATAACTCTTCTTTTTTCTTTGTCATTTATTTCTAAATAATTTTTACACCTAATTTTTTTCTCTGTTATAGTTTATGCAAATATCGCCAAAGATGCAGCCATATACATAATCCTACCACTGATAACATGTACATTTCATAATAATGTGTAGGGAAATCTGTCATGGATAGTACAGTGCTACAGAAAAATTTCACATCAGCATAAATTCCCGTTAAATTTCTTTTCCATCCTCACTGTATGGCAATGAAAAATGAAAATGAAAATTCTGCTTAAGATGTACAGTTTGTTGTACTTGTGCAATTGCTAAACTGAAAAAGGTTAGTGCTGCGTCAAGTCAGTCTGAAAGAACATATCTGACCTTTCAATTTTCAACTATGATCACATATAATTTCTCCTGACAAAATCAATATATTTTCATGCAGGCAAGTGAGGAGAGTAAAGAAATAATCAACAGGGGTAAGTGTTGTGATGTACCGTTACACTTCTCTTGACTATATATTGTTAAAAGATGTGCCCAGTAATTGGCAAGAAGAGCAACATTATGTACTCTTACAGCGAAAAGCATTTTAGACTCATTACCTTTGTTGTAAGAAACATTGCCCTCCTCTACCATACCCCTTGAAGTTTCAAAATGGTCCATGTCATTTGTACCCTCTTCCTCTTCACCACTTAGAATTGTTGGTATTTTAGGTCGCGAGATTCTTTTTGTCCTCTTTTTAACTGGCTCCTTCACCTCACTATTTTCATCATCAAAACTTATCAAGTCACCCTCTGCGACAACTGGAGGCACCGCAGTCCTCATTGTTTCATGGGGGTCAACTGGATCAAACTCTTTCAGTACTCTTTTTGTATCACTGTTTTCTTCTGAGTTGTACCTCCTTGAGGATGGTACTGCCGAATGGGATGGTGAAGAATCAGAATTGGAATTGTTGTTCAATGGCGGCACTGCTAGAGGCTGCATGGGGAGTTCTGCAGAGTTTTTCTGAGCCCTAACGTAGGATAACCTCCGTAACGTAGATTTAGTGTCCTCCGCAGAAGGTGATGTTGTTCTATGATCTTGTGATGTCCTTACAGGGGAGCTCCTCGATAGGTGTGATTTTTTGGACATTTTTTCAACCTTTTTTACCTCGTAACTATCATCCTCCTGTATATCCACAAATTCATCTGTTTCTTGGACAATAGAAAGAGGTCGATTACCATGCCTTGGCACAGGCTGTAATAAAACATCGGCTGATGTTGAATTACCCTTCTCTGGCCGCGAGTCTGCAAATGCTACAGGAGCAGATACAGGTGGGCTTGGTTCATGGTCATTAATAGTTCTTTTGTTAGGTTTTACGGGAACAAATGCACTTCGCGAGGAAGCTAGTTCACTATCAGGCAGATTAGAATACAATCTGGACTCTCTGGTGTCAATTGGCACAGGGGCAGGGGGTGCAGAATTGCAGCGTGCCTCCTGCTCCTGCAAAACAGGAACATCGTACACGGTGCTAGTATGCCCTCTATCAGGGGCAATATTACTGCATTCACTGTCACTGAAAAGTGAGTCTTTACTTGATTTCCGCACGAATGGCTTTGATTTGAGGCTAAACGGGTTCTTGGACAGTGATGGAGATTCTGAACCTTGCCTTGTCAAAGGGGGTCTGTCCCTGGACAGTTCTCTGGAAGATGATTCAGTCTGAGGTCTCCCCCTGATTTTAAACGATTCCCTCTCCTCGGTAGATCTCCTCCTTTGAGGCAGGTTTTCTTTGTCGTTCAACCGACTATCGGCAAACGAAGTAAACGAGCAAATTTGGATTTTTCTGACTTTAGCTATGCTAGTCCCTTTTGGAGATAACAACGGTGACTGGATTCTAGAAGGGTCGCTAGAAAGTCCCGCTCCCTCCAGTGAGCTCACAGAAGTCATACTACTTGACCTGATTTTGTTAGCAGCATTTCGGAGCTCCTTGTAGCTCACAAGAGGCGCTACGTTGGAAGGCTCATCCGATGGAAACTGCGTCCTTCTTTTCCTCTGCGAATAGGCTGCGCTGCTCGTGTCGGACGGTTCACTGACGCTCTGGTTTTCGGACTCGCTGGTGTTGTCGTCGCCGTATACACTTGAGCCAATCGACTTATTGGACGGCTTTCGCCTAATGCGCCGTCTGCGCTTAAGCGGTGTGTCAAGGGATGAGCTGATATCGCTTTCCGATTCTGTCGATGAACCCTGGGTGTCTGTCGGTGACTCCGAATACGAGGTAGAAGTCGAACGTCTCGTAACATTTTGTCGGCTCGATCCCGAAAACTTTACATCGTTGTAAACAATGCTGCCGCCATCTTTATTCCGCCTTCCTCGCGTTCTTGTCGAGTAATGGAATTCGTTCGTCGCAGGCCTGTTTCTCTGATCGTCTCGGGGACGATAGCTATTTTCCTGAGTCGCATTCCATTGCATTTCTGTTTCTGCTTGGCCCTTAACACGCACCGATTTCGAGTGTCTGTTCGTTGGAGCTTTGCAGAAAACCAAGTCACTGTTGTTAATCGTGTCTCTAGGCAAACCTTTCACGTCAGATGAAAGGCCAGTGGGATAAGTAGCATTTTGTCCATAGTTGGAAACTGAAGGGGGCGGAAATAGCGTGCGGCCGGCCCGGTCGCCTCGCTGAGTTAACTGTTCACTTGCTGGTATCCCTGGAATGTTGTCCATGAACTTCGTTCTTTCCGAATCGGCTGTCGTGCCAGCATAGAGACTCGAGCTCGATTTAGGAGAATAATCCTGTGTGTTTCTCCCAGATAAGTGCGGTGTAACATAGTCCAGCGATGGCTGCGGGCCCTCACTTACCGCAGAACTAGAAACATGACTACCATGAGTGCGCGCTTTGGAGATTTTTAATTGAGCCTTTTCACTCGTCTTCCCGTACGCTTTTTTGTGCGAAATGCTCACTTCCGTTGGTTCCACTTCACTAGCTCCCATCCGAGCTCTATGGGCTCCTCGCCCTTCTCTGCTCCCTTCGTGCCGTCTTTCACTTCTCGAGCGCGCCTGTGTCGCGCTCGGTGGAACTGATCTGCCAGTTTCGGCGTCAAATTGTGTTGGGCGAGTGGACATCCTCGTTTACAGTTTGTAGGAATTCAATTGCGCCGTCAGATGTCCGTGGTCGTTCGTCGAATTCACTGCGCACAGATGTATAACACTAAAATATTTACCACTAACAGATCTTCGATTCCACACGCCAAGATTCAACGAACAATGCTCAAGATTCCTAGACATTACACTGCCTTCATTCGCATATTTAACTCCAACAGGTTAGGATCGCTTTGATGAGTAAGACCAACACAGTGTCTTTCCAGCTCGCACACACACACTTGTGTCATGTAAATCGCGCCCACGACGTCAAAAAACCTTCGAGGGAAACAAAAAAATTTGTGTCACAATGTTTTATAGGTTAGACGCACTCACGCGTACATAAATTTACCCTTCATAGTGAAGTTATCTGTTACGCTAAATTTAGCGCACGGGGTAGTAACTCAACACCGGTGCGCGCATTTGATTGACAACCGTGGGCGCATAGACTGCGGTGTATCCGATCACAGAGGTCTGCTGAAGCTAAAAGACTTTACAACTCAACAGATTTAACGGGTTAATTCTGCAAGTTTAATCATTGAATGCAGGCAAATTGTGGGCGAAAAAAGGCACCGGAAATACACACGTAAAAGGCTTCTGAAAGATTCAGCCAACTAAGCTGTCCCAAAGGCGCCCATCGGCAAACAAGTGGAAAAAGTACTTCATCCGACCAAACAATGTTTTGACGCAGTATTTTAGCAGTACACTACCTGCAAAGAAAGGTGTCAAAGCTATTCTTCTCGCGAGACAAAGGCATTCTGTTTTTGTTGGATCTCATTTTAAGCGCAAAGCATTGTTTCAGAAAACCAATCGTTAGCGAGTTTCCAATCAGTGTTAATTTTGAGGAAAAACAAATTCACGCTGCACCACAATTAAACGTCTACGCTCTATTATGGCTTAATTAAAGATATATTATTCGTCTTGATTGGCTAGTTGTGCCAAAAGCCGAACCAATTAGTAGATTATTATTTATCAATCACTATTCTATTGAAGAGTTTTCATTCCCCGGAAATTCTTGTCGCTTCTTTTCGCCAACTCTTTAACTAAGTCGCTTAGACAAGACTCGTCTTTTGAGGAAAAAAATGACCCAAATACAAAATAAAAACAAAGACGAGACCTTGATGTGTGGCGTGGGGTGACAAAAAATCTTTGCTTCACTGAATGTAGGAAAGTCTGCATCGGCACCATAAAGTGCTTACAGTGTAATTGCTAAATCAATTGTTTTTCACAAGTATGCATTTAACGAAAATACTGATTAAGTAAAAAATGGTTATTGGTTAAGTACAGTACTTCCGAGAGGTTCTTGGATCATGTTACCTTACAAGAAATCGTAACCACTTTTGTCTCTAACCTCAACTTGTCTTGTTCAAAAATAAAGTCGTCACGTGTGAATTCCTCACTGTGTTATCCCTTTGCCATTCTGTTATGTTACAGATCTCCAGCCCATTGGGGTATTGCCCGGGGGGGTAAATTAAAACAGTTATGTGGTTATATATTAACTGGTCGTTTATCGTAGCCGACTTTAGCAGCTCGTATTTCATTCTTAGCTGTGTGCATTTAGGATTACGTTTCGCATTGTTACCTCGCTGTTGACACAGATTTGCACGGCTCACCGCGGCTCACTCTATTTTAGATGCGCCACACATTATAAAACAGGCCGGCAAAACCACCAGCTCTTACAGGTTAGCGTGACTTGAAGTTTACAAAAACACCTGATATTCGCACATTCCTTAGTCCTTTATTTGTTTTGAATGTTTGTTTTCTCTAAACTTCCTCCCCGCGGTTTGCCATTGTTAATTTATTTTTCCCTTTGTTAATTTATTAACAAGAGCTCGCATAATTAAGCCCCAGTGTGACCTTGCGTATTTGATTGATCCGTGACTCGAGCGATGGTTTCACGTAGCCCATGCAACAGAGAGGCATTGAAAGCAGAAGCATTTGAAAAACATTGCCGGGCATAACTTGAATACTTCTCGACTCGAGTGATCGCGGGCGATATGATGCGCATCACGTCACGCGCGTCCATCGCGCGTGTCTTAATGGTATGCGGATTTAACGAGTTGCGATATGTTTTTTTGTGCGGATAGAACAACAATGGCAATAGATAGACGAATAAAATTTCAGTCATGTGTCAGGAACGAAAATATGCTCTCGATCTTGACGTGATGAGGGAAGTGAATGCAAATAATTATGTACTGTAATCAGAACGGTTTTTTTTGACAGCCCTCAGTCGATCCAGCTTGATCTTAGAAACAGCACTTGCAAGAGAGCTGTGGAAAAGCTAGGTTTCAACAGTACAAAACATTGTCGTTTCATGTGTAGCAGCAGCCTTCACCTCCATCTCTTTATTACTTCAACAAACTTCCCGAGTTTTTTTTAGGGCACTGAAGGCCAAGTCAAACAAAACGAGATGAAAATATCGCAGTGTCATAAAGGTGATCGAGATAACGCCGAAGATAAGTATTGGACTCAAAGATAAATCTGTAAAATGAGTGCAAATAAAAGAGCGCCCCAGCGATAAATGGTTTAGCGGCCAATAAAAGAGTTCATATCGAGATTTTTGTACCGTGTCCCAAGAGCACAGAATTGGACATAACATGACCAGCAACGAGCTCTAGATAGTACAGGAATAGACTTTGCAGGTCCTGTGTTTGTATTTATATGAAGGTGTCTGTAACAATAATAGCCCCTGGGGTTTGGTATTCTAAAGGCGTCAAAAACAACGCGCGAGGTGTCTACAATAAAGATGTATCCATTAGCAGCAAGATTAAACTGTAGCAAAGTCACAATTGGTGCCTGTCAAGTACATCAACTGGGTAAATATCGGGAGACTAACTAAAGCTCACCACAAC
>Ga0126339_10002042_pt1 | contig 14276 bp, 6 predicted proteins | sample OrbTmetagenome_2_FD_92532 | JGI IMG/M metagenome (GOLD analysis project Ga0126339, IMG submission 92532) | Coral microbial communities from Petempiche,Puerto Morelos, Mexico - Orbicella T R C metagenome | ecosystem: Host-associated > Invertebrates > Cnidaria > Coral | place: Petempiche,Puerto... | reverse complement strand
TTGCTAAGGAAACATCGTTGTAGCTAACTGCTTTGCCTATTCAGTTTAAACATTTTTGCTCGTTCTAGTTTATCTTTTGTACATTTTAGTTCTGCAGTATTTTACGCTCTTATGGTCCGACTTAACTTTATCAATAAAAAGTCGATTTGTTTTCAGTACGTTGTACCTTCTTATGACCTTGTTGTGTTACATATCGCCTAGGAAAAACACTGAGATTTTCGAGAAAAAAAAATTGACTGTTTGCCCCGTTATTCATTTAAAAACGTTTAAGCAAGCGGCCTAGAGTGGCTTTCAGTGTAGAGAGCTAGAGCCGGGAATTAGAGGGGGCAGGGAGTTTGGGAGAATTCGCACCATAGCGGGAACGTATCTTGAAAAGCAAGAAGTGACGTAAACCCATCTAAGAGGGCGCAGGAACCAGACAGGGGATGGGACGCTTAATTACCCTGCTCCCTATCTGAATACCCTACACTGCATACCATTCTTTTAAACTGGGCTAAGCCTCTTTCAGACGTTCAGTTAGCTGGGGTGCAGCGCGAAAAGCGGCTAGCAGAAAAAGGAAAGAGAGGCTTGGTGTGAGGAGCTTTCAAGCGCCGCACTCCTCATTGTTTTCTCTCGGCGCTTTTTTTTTTTGGTACCACTTTTAAACGCCTGCAAACTAAACCAAAATGAACTCTTGCGATCCTTGGACGACACAACCCGAACCAGTGTCTACTACAAGTGCTTTGACGAGAAAAAGAAATAATAGACGCCTGCACGCAGCCTAGGCCACTGAATGAATAGGAATTTTTCCTCAACAGTGCGCGCTCACAAAATAACTACTTGGAGGTCATTTTCTCACTAGGTCACATAACAACTATTTTCCGCCAAAAGTCTCCGAGCGGGCGGCGACATTCCAAAATATATTACGTCATAGCGTAACAGTGCGCGGTTGCCGCAGCACGTGAACAGTGCGTGGATTGATCATGAAGATGGCATGACTTTTCTATCAGCGCAGTTTTCAAAGTCAAAGGAGTCAAAGTCCTTATGGTTGTTTTCGAAGTTTTGCAAAGTGACTGAATTGCAAATGGCGACTGCTTCACGCTTTGGTGATGTGCCCCGACGAGAAATTGCCGGCCATGGGGCCTTGTGGAAGGCTAGAAAGATTCCAAAAAGAGACAATTGATGGCAAAAACAGCCTTACCTGCATCCAAAGCCTTCTGCGAAGGAAATCATACTGAAAAAGACCGTGATTTTGACGAAATTTGATAAGAAGGTAGAACGAAACGAAATCCATGCCGATTTTTGTCAATGTAAGTTTTAAATCAAAGGAAACAAAACTTGAGGCAAGTACAAGAAGGCAGCACTAACACAATCATTCGCTTTGGCCTGCAGCGATATTCCATCCTGAAGAGCCGGTTTGACATCATTGCAAACCGTGCTCAGTTTATGAAGTCTTACCGAGTCTTCAGTGGATCAGTTGTGGTTCAACTTAAACGACAAGGGCTCGTCAAAGTCGACCATCGTGTCTCCATGAAGTAAGAGGACTTGGTGAGAATTCAGTTCGTCATATCATCAGTCATCGCAAAACCCCTAAGTCACTGCAGTACTTCGTTTGACGTAACATTCATTTAACAGTTTATTCGAAGAGGAAGAGAGACTTCTCACCTTCACAGACGAAGCATGACGTTTGCAGTCAGGGTTGTCGTGGCCGACAGTCAATAAGATTACATCTACTAGTAGTTTCCTGAACTCGACGGAAATTACTGGCAAAGTGATGACCCATTTGACTTTTCAGGGCATGGAATAATGTACGAAAGAACGCGAACAATCCAAAATAAATATGCCCAGTAAGCTAGGCCATGCATTTGAGCTTATGATGCAAAAGGCTTGCTGCACTGTGGCAAACGCCCAGGTCTCACGTTAACTGACTTTATTAAATCTGTCAGTCAATTCGCCTGTAGGTAAGAAAAATGGAGCATTTTATGTTGTAAGCTCTTTCAAGAATACCACAGTTGCATAAGATCAGTCTACAGCAGTACCACTGATCTGTTCCTCACAAGAGAAATGTTGAAGCTCAGCATAATGTGCAAGTGTCCGGGCACAATGGTAAGACTACCATCAGGTCTTACAGTCGGCAACTAACGGGATCTAAAGCAAGAGACACATCACAAACTTTAACATCTTTCCTTGCTCAAAATAGCACTGAAATTATTCCAGTGGGAGCTGAGGCTGAACGGAATAGGCTTCCTTAAAAGTTGCCGTTACGGTAGTCAAGAAAAAGCTCACTCCATTAGCGGAGCTTTTTCATCTGGTTAAAATGTCAAGGAAACATGGTTGAAGCGAAGTGTTTTGCTTATTTCTTTTAACATTTTAGTTCGTTTTAGTTTATCATTTTGTACATTTTAGTTTTGCAGTATTTTATGCTGTTATGGTCTGACATGTAGTTTATCAATAAAAAGTCGATTTGTTTTCAGTACACTGTATTTTCTTATGACCTTGTTGTGCTACATATCGCCAAGGAAAAACATTCAGATTCTCGGGAAACAAAAGTGACTGTTTTCTCCATCATGAATTAAACGTTTTAGTGAGCGACCAACAGTGGTTTTGCAGAGAGCCAGGAATTAGAGGGGCCAGGGAATCGTCGAGAATTCCCATTCTAGCGAGAACTCACCCTGAAAAGCAAGAAGTGGCGTGACCCTTTCTGAGGAGAGGCAGGAAATAAGCCCCTTGTTCCCCATCTGAATACCATACGCAGACTTTGATCGCAATTGCAAGTTGAGCTGCGAAAGCCTAATTCGGACAGGGCTATGGCTGTCCCACCCTGGAAAGAACGATAAATGTTTGTAATGTCCAAATAAATTTGAAAAATATTAATAAAAAAGCGCCCTTGGAGGAATTACAAACGTTTCGGGCACAGCACTTTAATGCTGATGAAGGGCTGTACTCCAAGCGTTTGTGAAGTTTAACTTTCTCAAAAGGACACATTTCACTACTTTTCTCTTCAGTCAATTTTGCAAATTAATATTCGCGTTTTAAAGTGTCACGCATCAACAAGAAAGAATGACTTCCTTTATCCAAAGTTTCCATGCATAAATATTTCTACTATCAATACATGAAAGCGTTAATGATAAGTGGAAGTATACATTTTACGTCATGCCTCCAATATAGGCTTACAATAGTAAACTTAAATGACCATGGAGAACTGGATAACTCAATTTTTGATCTCAATCTTGGCCCTTGTCAGGGAGTGAATATAAGACAAGCTCTACAAACCAGGGTCAAATAATTGGAAGATTTTTTAACATCCGAGATTCAGAGGCATGTTATCAGTGAAGGGCTTTATTTTTTTGGACGCTATTTGCGGAATTTAGCCGGGTGGCTTCTGTCCCGAACACGTGTCTACTCACGTTTTCTCGATTAGAGCTTGCGGTCCAAATGTCGTGACAACAAGCGTGACTGGTAGTGACTTTACCTAAAACTCTCCTGATTGGTCTAAATTGAGATACGTCAGCCAATCATAGTACGCGATAGTAATGAACATTGATAGCCTTTGTCCCCGTGATGACCTTCAAGCGCAGTGAAAGGTAAAAGCGTGTTCTATGTACAACGAAAGGCCAAGGACGCCTGCTTACACATGTGACTGAAAGTAACCCACAAGCCGATCGTTCGTCAGCAATTCTATGTTTGGCCGGCTACCTCTTCGCTCGGACTGTTTCCATAAAATCGTTCTCGATCGTTGTTGTGGAATAGAGCGAAAGTGAATCTTGGCGGGAATTTCTGTCTTTAGTTCGAATTTCAGCGCGGTGGTGAACTATGACCGGTAAGTATAGCGCGACCATAATCAGCGAGGAATTTTCATTTCTGTTTCTTGTACGTCGTTGTGATACATTTGTATACCTCTTTTGTTATTTTAGAACTCATGTGCGTATTTGTGGCGTAACCGAAAAATATTCCTGAAAGCTTCGTGCTACACGCAATGTGTTTGTTGGTCACTGGAGTGCCGGCAGTGCTATTTCCTTAATTATTTTCACACCAGTTTGAACTGTTTCACGACTTAAAAACGTTAATAATGCAACGGTTGAAAACGCTGAACTCAGTGAATTTTTCTTAGTGAATTTCGCTGATTTAATTATAAAGATTGAATGAAGGATTGGCATTGATCTGTCGTGCTTTCATCCATCACGCTCGCAGGACAAAAATGTATTGTAAATCACGTTTTGTTTTTTAATCTATAGAGTCTTTCAGAAGCGACTTTTTTCGACGTAGTCCAGTGCTTTCACCCTCGGCTTTAAAACCAGTATGGGGAGATTGCCTTGTTTGTGGAGATCGTGGTACCGGAAAACATTACGGCATTGTGGCTTGTGAGGGCTGCAAGGGCTTTTTCAAGAGGAGCGTGAGGAAAAATTTAAACTACTCTTGTCAAGGAAATGAAGCTTGCCCAGTTGATAAAATCCACAGAAATAGATGTCAAAGATGTCGACTGAACAAATGTCTGACCATGGGCATGAAAAAAGAAGGTAACTGAATAAGCCTAAATAAAATACAATAACATTTCCTACTTTGAAACGTAAAAATTTTGTTCAGTCACCCCAGACATCATCCATCTTCAACATTGACAGGGCGAGAAAACTTCGAAGTATTATGTCACTTCGGGCGGCGTCCATATGAAAATTTTTATTTTATTTTGTTGCGAATAGGAAATATAAAACGAATAGACATTGTCTTGTGCCTCAACGTTAGCGCTAACCTTCCGAAAACGAAGCAGAAGCTAAGTAGTTGTTACCGCAACCTACTTCAGAATTGGCGTTTAAGGGTGAAAATTTCAAGTTGTGGGTTCGACAATTAGCTTTGGACTTCCTTAAGTAAATCTTAACTACAGAGTTAAATAATCACGCTAAATGTAAATTTCAGATTTTGCAGCTCGCGCGCGTCTTTGGCAAGAAATCAAGTCTCTTGTGAACGTGTTCCCACCCGTTTGCGTGAGTTTTTTTTTGTTGTGTTTTTTGTTGCTGTTGACATGAAAAAGAGTAGCTAGCCAAAATACCACTACTTAGAAAGAGGGGGAAAACAGTTTATAAGTGGGTTTACTTTTTGTTTGGATGGTACAATCTTTCCATGCACATCGGGTTTCGTTTTAAAGCCACTTTTGACTTTGAGCCCTTTGGTCGAAATATTTGCATAATCACGTGTTAATTCACGATTTTGAGGACTTGTTCACGTGTTAAGCGTTGCGTGAATGTTTCTGCCAATCGTGCGCGCGCGGGGTCACGATTTTGAGTGTCCTAACAAAACATTGTCGGTATTTGCATAATAAAGCATTTTAGTGTTGCTAAACTCTGGGAGCTGATCTGGGAGCTGATCAAAACAACATCAGGTTATGGTGATTTATGTACCATATTATAGAACTTATAGTAGTACTTTTGTTCAGTATTGCTGCAGAATTTTTGTTGCATAGTGATTTCAATCAAACTTTGAAACTCTGGGGGTGAAAGGATTACATAACAGTCACATGTATTACACAAATACAGAGAAATTTGTTCACATGTTGCATGTGTTTTTCTGCCCTAGGCAAGGGTGACAATATCTACAAACACGTGGAAGTAAGACATAAATGCTTCTGTGAAAAAGAAAAATTACATCAAATAAATAAATAATAACAAAATAACTACTATTGAAGAAAGTGAGATCTGGTGTTCAATTTATATAATTGCATGTTATTGTATGCTATAAATCTTTACAAAATTTATTAGGCTTCACGAAGTGGCAAACATACCAGGCTGAAGTCTCAAAAGAACTGGTCAGCTCAGGAGTTTTTAAGCATTTTCACCTTGAGATCCACTTGGCTGTTTACAAGTGTTTAGTACATAGCATGACATAACAGAGTTAATGCTTGTCTTGAGAGACCATGATTATGGTTGGCTTGTAGGGCAATACTGGATCTTACATAACACGAGTAATGACAAACAAAAACATTCTCAACACGTGCTGTTAATTTGAACAGTTGATGAACAACAAAAACACTTAACATGTGCTGTCAACTTGAATGATTGAGGAACTGTGCGATATATCCAAATGTATACAGAAAGGCATAAAATATGTGAAAGAATCAATTATATAACCATGTTTATGGTTATATAATGTCAGGGAATATGATCTGTGATATACACTTGAATATGTTGAAGATAAACTCCTTTACCATGGGATAAGCTCAAAATATCCTTGATTATTTTTAAATAGATTGCAATTTCTTTAAAATTCTCTTGAATGTCCGAGGGCTTATATTTTTCCAAGCATCTCTTTTTGTTGAGGGTTATTTTAACATGGACTGAATCATTCAGAAGGGATTTTGTGTCTTGGGAACAAATTTATGTGCATACAGGTGTTGTGCATGTAATGTAGCAAAATTCTCCACACATACTGAGTCTCTGAGCTTACTGTAAGTGCCTGAATTTAGTAAGACACTAGTTCTCAAATAGGGGCTTAATTATTATCAGGGGCTCACTATTTCTCTTTGGAAAAGGGGCTTATTCAGAATATTTTTAACTGGGCCTCAATGGGCTTATACTCTGTATGTTCTGGCCTTTTTCGGAGGGGGAGGGGGTCTCAAGGCTTCTTTTCAGGGATGGCTTATAAATTATCAGAACTATATTGGTGCCTAGGAAATCTTTGATCTCAGGAACTCATGATGAGGAACTGGCATTGTGATGAGTCTTGGATTTTACCATCTGTTACTCCTGGGGGATTTATTTTGTGTGGCAACCGAAGACTAAGTCATTTGGATTTGAGATCAAAATGCTATCCATTGGTTCAGGTACCCATGCCTGGTTGCCATGTTCTATTTTTTAGTAAAGAAAAAACATGTAGCCTGGAGGAGGAATATTTCTGTTCCCCCCTTGGATGGGATGCTAGTGCGTTGTAGGGTTACCCCCTAGCATTAAGTTTGCTGGTACTTTTTTTATAATATTATACCTGGGTGGAGAGAGGCCCTGTGAGAGTAAAATGTCTTGCCCCATTAGAACACTATTCAATGTACCTAGCCACACCTTGAACCCAGACTGCTCAAACTGAAGATGAGTTTACTAACCATGAGGCCACTGCTGTTCTATTAGTACTACACATTATCTTAACATCTTGTCATCTGTTTCGGTCTTTATAGCTGTGCAGTGTGAAAGGAAGCCTATTACTAAACGTATGGACGATGGCACAAATGAAAACCAACCAAGAACTGCAAGCCTTTCTCCCAGTCAGCATCGTTCTGTTTATCCAGGTCACCAGGAAAAGCCAGAAATTCAACCTCTCTCCCCCAGCAGTAGTTCATCACCAAACTCTTCTCAGATATCACTACCCACATTTCTTCCTTCAGAGCAGTACGATTGCATCATAAGCTCTGAACATCTTCAATTTAAACTTAACACTCCAACCCTTGGTGTTTCTTCATTATCAATGGAATATGTTTATGAAATTGCTACTCGCCTTCTGTTCCTTACAGTGGACTGGACACGGAGCATCCAGGCCTTTCGCAGTCTGGAAAATACTGATCAACTTGTTCTGCTGCAAAGTACTTGGTCAGATCTTTTCATGTTGGGAGTTGCACAATGCTCTAGTTCTTTCCCCTTGTCGCCATTGTTGACACTTGCCGCGGTTCACATGGAACGCAGTGAATGTAGTGAAGATCGCAAATCACCAGTGTTGCCCAAAGAACCAAGCATGCTTGAGAAAATTATGAGTGTTAAGGACTTGTTGTTCAGCCTTGAGAAACTTGAGTTAGATTCTGTGGAGTACGCATTCCTCAAGGCAATTGTACTGTTCAATTCAGGTATGTTTAGTCTACTTTAAATATCATTTTACAGTAGGCTACCAGCAGTTGTTCATTTTCTTTGTCCATTTACCAGGAATTGAGAAAGAAGTGAGTGACAGGACAGAACATGGTGTATTTTTGTCTTTTTTGTTCTTGCACCTTTGTTCCTTCTTACTTAGTGCTCCAAGTCTGGTGTAAAAGTAACCAATTTCTGTTTAGGGGCAGCTTGGCTGAGTAATTCATGGTGCCTTTCTTGTAAACGAGTTTGCTGTTGTTGTCCTGGCTTGAACTCCTCAGTCATGTTTAGACAATAGCTGCATCTTCTTCCTCCTACCAACTGGGATCTAATCATGTTTCATGGTTTAAACAGCCCTTGAAAAGTCCTTGAAGATGAAAAATTTAAGTTTTCTCCAACGTCTATGAACATATGAGACTACAGGATAAATAGCCATATTGATGTGGATATTCAAACTTTTAAATCAAAGATTAAAGACATTTTAAGTCGCAATTTAATATTATTATTACTGTATGTGGAGCTGTTTTGATGAAGTCTAGAGTATTCAATACTCTGTGCCTTTGCCTGTCTCAACAATCGTAAGTTGTGATTCAGAGGGGAAACAAGTCCTTTAAAAATCTTTGAATAGTCCTGGAAGATAGACGTCTGGCATCTGTATGGAACGTATGTTTAATTGTAATACTTGCTCCATCTGTTTGAGTAGCATGTGTGGAATTAGTCTAGCTATACACTCTTTATTTTTTGTGAGAATATTGTTTTTCCGACCAAGGCTGAATTTTCTTATTTTTTCTGCCGATTTTAGGCTGAATATATTCTTGTGAATATTCTTATACTGCAGCGTATGGCATTTCCGTTTTCGAAGCGATACTTAAGTGTCTGGATGGTATAAGTGTAATTTTGGAGCCAGCCTGCAGGCATTAGAGCATCGAACATACGGCTAGTGCTGTTTTTGTTGCTCTTTGGCTATTTTTGCCGTTTAGAGAAAGAAGGATTTTATACAGTTTTCAACGCTAAAACAAATATTGACAATACAAAGAGTTGTTGACAACTTGTGACAGACTGAGACAAGCTGGCTAATTGTAAGTTCAGCTAAATTATACTTGCGTTATTAACATGCATTGTAATCTTTTTGTCCATCTTGTTTGTGTAGATTGTCCCAGTCTGAAGAACCCTAAGCAGGTTGAAAGGCTTCAAGAAAAGGCTCACTGCGCTCTCAAGCATTACGTTGAAAAACAGCACCCCTGCAGCCCCGAACGATTTGCCAAGATACTTCTTCGGCTCCCCGCAACCCGAATGTTGACTCAGCGAGCTGCTGAGGAATTGTTCTTTTCTCCTTTGATTGGAACTGTCAGGATTGAGAGTATAATGAACAACATTATTTCTAACTCGTTGACATTTTAATGTGGAAGTATTCGGTAAAATTGAGGGCAACAGAGACTTGCCATTTTGTTGTCCTGTACCCTTTTCTTTTCAAAACCTCGTATAACCTCACAAATTCTGCTAGTATATGAGCCATTTGGTGGTGGTCTTCAGATTGACAAGAACAGTGAATCAAAAGCCCGTCTGGTATACATGTAACTGAATGTACTTCACTCTTTTCTTTATAAGAATTTATCTTATAACAATATCGAGGCTGAAATATGCGAATTTTAAGCCGATTATTTTAAAAATAAACCCGATACTGAGGTTTTAAAAAGAATTTAATTTTTGCGTGTTAAAAATTTGTAAATACAATACAATTATACGTCTTAAACTAACCCGTGTACAATTTTTCCTTTCTCTAAATGGCAAAACTAGCCAAAAACCAACAAACTCAGCACTAGCTTTATGCTCGATGCTAATAACATTTCTGCAAGAAATTGCGTGTCATATCAGGCGTTATTGGCTGCAGTCTGGCTCCAAAATTACTTCAACGCCATCAAAGTCATGATAGGACAGATAATCTGACATTTTGTCGGCAAAGTCCGCTATGATTTCCTGTAACTAATGTAAGAATATTCACAAGAATAATTTCAGCCTAAAATCGACAGAATATAAAGATATTCAACCTGGGCCGGAAAGACAATATTCTTATAAAGGAAAAGAGTGTAATCGAGAATTTCATGGCCACGAAACAGCTAGATACAGTAAATCCTGATTTCTCGAACCTCTCGATACGCCTCTCGAACCAAAATTAAATTTGTTTCCGTCTCCTCAGTCGAACGCTGTAATTTTAACCCTGATTTCTCGAACTACCCGATTTTTTCAAACCAATTTCCGTTTCCCTTGGAGGTTGGAATAAGCAGGATTTCACTATACTCACAAATATATCGTCAAACGATTTTTTAAAAGAAAATGTGACATTTTGGTGCAAGCCAACTTTATAATTAAAAAAACACTACATTTTATTTTCTCCTAAACCGCAATAAGTGAAGATGCACAGAGGTATCCGGTCAGTTTTACCCCAACACTATAAGCCCTTAGCCTGTTAGCCCTCATACAGAAGTCGATTAGCTCCCAAATAAGAGTTTCCTTTTAAGCTAAATTATGCTTTCTGTACAGATGCCCCAACGAACAGCCGAGCACACGAATTCAGAACATACCGCTCAGTCATCACAACAGAACCACAATCAAGGTACATAAAATTGACCAACACAAATTACCTTTCAATATTACGCCCTCGATAATAGTGGCCACCTTTGTCGTATTGGCGAGAATAATTTACTGAGTTTAAATATGGTTTAAAGTAAAGGACAAGTGTTATTTGACGACCAATCGAGTCGGGTTGGGGGCTAATAGTCTTTTCTTGAGGGTTAACTGGCTTATCGACTTGGGTGCGCAACGACCTACATTCTGTGCAGGAGAAGCTGTTTTAATGACCTTAAACAGAATCGTCTCTCTCTAACTGTATTCCGCACTTGAAGTTTTCAATATTTTGCTAGTGCAAAGTAAATCAAAGGGAATTTGGCAAATATGAAGTGCAGTTAAACTTCATGAGTTTCTCCAGTCGCAAATCGCAGCATTCGTAAACCATAGCTCGTGATGAACGCCCGACAAGAGTGGACGGTGAACTATTCCATGTTTTGTACACTGCAGCAATCTAAATAGCTCAACAGCTTCTAGTTTTTGACTCGCGGAAAAGATTGTCATAACATGAATCTAACTGCTGCCAGTAAAGTCTTATATCAAAAGTCACAATATATTAAAAGAGCCCATGGTTATCTCCCAAGATGGTTGGCTTCCTGATAAAATCAGGGTAGACTGTTTTATAGCAAAGGAAGTAACACTTGAATGATAAAATATTATTCATATTTATTGAATAGAAATAAACATTATTTAGACAATTGTTAAGTAAGGTTATAATAATAGCTGTATTTACTGGAGCCAAGCTATTGTAATGTATATAATGTACTATAAAGCTAACAAAATATAATACTTCTTGGCACGATCCTACGAGAATTCTTGGCTTTTGAAGCCTTCAGGAAATAAGACAGTGTAATCATATGCGTTTGTAACTAAATTTGTAACAAGGCTTAAAATGTTTAAGACTAACAAAGTCTAAAGTCTTTAAACATTTTTAGCCTTGTTTGAAAATTTTGTTGTAAATATGAAACGAATTTCATGGGCATCTGCGTTTGTGTCGTCTATATATGTAGGTGAATTTGATAGATTTTCTGTCTTGATATTCAGGTGCTCTTGAAATTTTTTGAGCGTGTGTTTGAAGGGTCTTGAAAGAATTACTTCTGACGGAGATTAAGAGTGCTTTGCAATTCTGCCAAGTACTTCGAACACTGAATCTTGTCAGTTATGTACAAATAAAAGGCTAAAACAGTACACAACCGAGCAGAACACACGCCCCGCTCACACCCTTCTCCCTCCCGCTGAAGAAAGCAGAAATACAAGGGTTCCATTACGCATTAGTGCGTGAGTGCGAAATATAATTTTCCAGGAATTAAACATACATATATTTTCCAAAAGTGATCATTTGTTGCTTGCTAATACATTCCTTGGTGAATTCTGACGAAGATCAGGTAACAAACTGAGTTGTTTTTCCTCGTCACAAGGGTCCCCGTTCCAAATTTTGGCCGCGCGGAAACTGAAGCGGAACTTTATGAATTGCGTGACAAGGACTAAAAACCACAAAATAAGGGGAAATGAAAAACCGGTAAAATGCGGCAACCAGTATCTGGTTGCCGCTTTGGGTATAAGCTGTTCTTTTTAAACAGTTGCACAGTGTGAACGACTGATGTGTGAGTCTAATATGGATATAAACGGTTCTTTTGAAACTGCAATTTAACTCACGCTCCTCCTCTCCGCTCTGATGGTCACGCAATTTCCGCGTATTCGATTCCCTACGTCACCAGTCCAGGAGTGCCGCATTTCGAAATTCTGCCTGCCTTGCTGAAGGTAACTGAAAGATGGATCCAAGCAGCTTTGAAAATATCAGGCGTGCCGTGAAGGAGCGAAACTTCAAGAACGAGAAGTTAGACGCGTTGAAGTCGACCCTCGCCTGTTCTTATGGAAATCTATCTGCCGAGCAAGTCGCTCAACTTCTTCCCGAGTTTTCCTTTGATGGTGACAAAGAAAAAGCTGTCGAGGTTTGTGCTCCGCGGATGTACAGCATGACATGCGAGCAAGCGGCGACCATATTGCGAGGTTTCTCGTTCGATAAATCGAAAATAAAAGCCTTGGAAGTTATTGCTTACCATATCACTGACAATAACTTGGGCGCTTTGGATAGCGCGCTCAGGTTTGCAAGGGACAGGAATCGAGCCAGAGAAATACTGATGAATCGATCGCAACCAGGACCAGGGGTTTACCCGGGTGCTGGACCTCCGCCCGGGGGTTTCCCTGGGATGGTTCCCCAAGCCGGAGGTTACCCCTCACCAGCACCGTATCCAGGACCGTCACCTTACCCGGGACAAAGCCCTTATCCTGGAGCAGGACCATACGGGGGGATGTGTCCTCCAGGACAGCCCCCCTATGCACCAGCAGGCCAAGGGATGGCCCCGCCACAGTATCCTACTGGTACAGTGCCACCTCCCACAAGTCAGTTTCCTGGTGGTGCTATGGGTGCAATGCAGGGGATGATGGATGCTACAGCTGGTGCAATGATGAAGGGAATGAGTGATATGTTTGGACCTGCCCCACATCAGGGCCAGCACTATCCACCACAAGGGGGATACTATCCACCGCCAGGAGGTTATCCCTAGTCGGGGTATCCATATCAACCCCTAAATAGCTTACTGCTTTTGATGAGGAATATTCTACACATCATTATTTGTAGTTTAGAGTTCATGAAGAATCACTACAGTTTACTATGAATCTTAACATGATTTGGAACTGACTAGGAGTAGATAGATAGATAATCTTTATTTCAACATGGTTAAAAATTTGTCAGCTAAATAAAACTACTAATAGCTGAGTAGCCCTATTAAGGGACTGCAGAGACCATTTTAAGTGGAAGGACTAAAAAATTTGGGCAAGCATTAGGGTTCTGCCATTTATCATGTATCTACATGTCATCATATTTGCAACCTCGATATAACAAAAAACTGGGAGGGCTTAAGCCCTACCAGCCCTGGTCCCCCTCTGTGGTCCCTGCTTTTGTGGTGATTTCCTTGCAAAATGGGACACTTGAAAAAAATGCTAAGAATAAATAAGTCATATAATTTTGTATAAACCATTATGTTAGAAACAGGCAAAAAATGTAAAATAATATTTCCTGATCAGAGAATAAAAAAATGGATTTTAAAAACTTGTTTGCATTTATGGTTGTGGCATTCAATTCAAACAGTCAAGAGGCAAAAAGTGTTCACTTTCCCTGCTAGTCTCAACTTTCCCTTGCCTCAACCCAGTACCCCTTTGAGGATAGATGACTCCATGAATTAATTCATATAAATAAACATAATTTGAGCATAGTAGTCATTATAATACAGCAGTTTATAAGCCATAATGGTGTTTGAGTCTCATGTGAATAATAATAAATATGGTGTCTTAAACCTGTGCCCAAGGGTAAATCATATTTTAGACTCACTGGGTAATAGTTAGAGCCTTTTCAAACCAAGTTTCCGCAGAGAATAGGCCACAGGAACTTACTGTAAGGTTGGACCTTAGCTTTTCACTAGCAGCCCCATTTTTGTGGAACCAACTTGCCAGATGAACTTACATTAAAAATGTCTCTAAATGCTTTTTAATTAAGCTATTTTTAACATGCTTTTAATCTAATATAAGTTTTATTTTGATTTATATGTCTAGCTACGTTAATCTATGCGAAACAGGTTTTACTAGTTTAAAAAATTATCAGTATTTTTGTATGGACAGAGTTTTGGTAAAACACAGTTTGATCATTTAAATGAAATTGGTTTTTTTTTTTTTTTTTTTTTTCTTTAAATTTATTTTTTTAATTTTTTTTTTTATAGCAATTTAAATTTTTATATAATATTATTTTTTGTATTTTCCAAAATTAAATTTAATTTTTTCTTTTATTTTGGGCCATTAGGG
>Ga0126339_10002041_pt1 | contig 14276 bp, 6 predicted proteins | sample OrbTmetagenome_2_FD_92532 | JGI IMG/M metagenome (GOLD analysis project Ga0126339, IMG submission 92532) | Coral microbial communities from Petempiche,Puerto Morelos, Mexico - Orbicella T R C metagenome | ecosystem: Host-associated > Invertebrates > Cnidaria > Coral | place: Petempiche,Puerto... | reverse complement strand
TGCCGCTTATCACATGTTTGTTAACATTGAAAGACAATTATTATGCTAATTATTTGACTGGCGCTTGGATCTCAAGTTTTGACCCATGTATAAGTCGAGGGCGAATTTTTGGACTGATTTTTAAGTCTTGAAAGGTCGACTTATACACGGGAAAATACGGTACCAAAACATTTTCCAGACTTTCCAGCAAAATCAAGTTCAAGAAAAGTGCTAACAAAAAGTTACTGAGCAGCTTAGTTTGGTTAGGCCAGACAGGAAACTATTTCAATAGGTCCTTGGTCATTATCTCAACTAGCCAAATATGTCTTGCTGGGCTTTTTCGATCAGTAAATAAGCTTATGCGTTCTTCTTCTGTAGACAATATTCTAACTGTGTGTAATGTGTGTTTCAGGAACTGAAGAATGCCGAAATTGCCCAAAGAACGAATGATATTCCTCCACCCCTGCAACATGAGAATGTGGCACCACAGGAGTATTTTCAGCGTTTAGTGGAATCCTTTGAAGAAAGGATGCTGATGTACAGAAAACAGATTGAGATCATGGAAAGCCATCTTGCGTCATTATCACAAGGGCAAACATTAACTCCACAAGGTGTCTGTTCATTGCCGTCATTCATTTTCTGTATTGTATGATTATAACTTCATAGTATATATCTGAATTTTATCCTGGATTCAAAATCTTATGTCAAACATTTCCTATAATGTAATGTTAAACTTTTCTTTTGCAGGTATTATGATACAGTATTTAAGCACCTTAATTATCTCCTTTACGCCCTTTGCTTCATTTTATTTACTCAGATCTCTCTGATGTAATGCACAAGGTACATGAAACCTTCATCGCACTTGCAGCTCAACTACATGAATTTCATGAAGCTGTTAAGGTGAGGCTATATGTCCAAACAGGGCTTGACACTAACTTTTCAACATACTAGCCTAGTGGCTAGTGATAACTTGGATGTTACTAGCCAAGACCTTTTTTTACTAGCCAAGCATTATGGTCGGCTACCTTATTACATGAATTTTGCAATTTGAGGGTGCACATATTTCATGACACTTAAATTCAGCAATTTTGCTAAAATTTTGTATTTTGAATCACTTTAACTTCGCGTTTTGGGTAACACAAAATTTATTTCCTTGGTAATGTTACTTAAAACATGTCTTTGAATTTAGTAAACTGACTTTATCAAAATGACGTCAAAACTAACAAAAACGCAATGGCAGTACTCTCTGTCAACAGTAACATAATGTGTTATGTTCCTGACCCTTATTCGCGTTACTTTAATTTCACGATTTTTTTTAAATCCCTGAATTCACAAAATTCTCATGTCGCGAAAGTTTCAGGTAGGTCCAATAACAACAGAAGTACTAGCAAGACTTGAAAACACAACACGAGAGACTCTCTTTAATACATAACATTGGTAATTATACTGTGTTTAAACTAGTTTCAAAAAAGTTCCAGTTCCCGAAAAGACTTTCAAGACTCTGTTTTTCTCTGAGACTTCCTTGGAAAAATATCGAGACCTCCAACACGTCACTGTAAAAACTGTCGAGACTTCTTCACAGACAGGCGCCGTAGAAATGTTTCAAAAGCAAAACAACTATCTGAACAATACTGTAAACTGTCGTTGGCGAAATTCGACTGCTAAAAACGGCTGGTTTAAATGTCGAAGGAAATAAATCTTTCTCATCTAGTTATTTCTGTGGTGGTAAGTTAACTTTGTGAGTATGCATACAACGACAAATCATTCATGTATTGTTATGCTAAATGGAATGCTATCCCAGGAGTGTTATCCCTTTACAGTTCCACACTATTTTGCGCATGAAAAAAATTTCGTAACAAAAAAGAGCATTGATGTGTGCTTTCAGAAAATGCGGTCTTGTTTGTCAAATATTTCTTTCAACAAAAGTAGCACGTTCAGTTCCCAGTTTACGTGCAACCCAGCAAAACGTAGACAAACTTATATTTGCATACGTGCTGAATAGCACATGCCCGGTACCATGATGTGTCCACAATGAAATTCTGACCTTGTTTCCAAGAAAAGTGTAAATTTTGTGTTTGTCTTCCTTGATGGAGACAGAAACTAGTTCAACCAATTTCATTTCATTGACTAGCCAAAGTGGCTAGTGGAAATCAAAAACCTACTAGCCAAAACTAAATTTCTACTGGTCTGTGGCTAGTTGGCTACTGCTAGTGACAAGCCCTGCCAAAGACAAGATATGGAGTGCACCAGAATTAGCAATGGGTATCATGATAGCTATCCTTTGTTTCCATAGTAACCCTGTTTCCATGACCACCTTACTGACATATGTAATATTTAAGTAATAGAAAACACGTACCGTGTTTCTATTGAGTTATAGAAACACGAGTGGAAGTTTGGGAGAACGAGAAATGCAGTGGGAACACGAGCCGCAGGCAAGTGTTTCCACAGCTTTTTCGAGTTCTCCCAAACTTTTACCAGTGTTTCTATAACTCTATAGAAACATGGAGAACATGTTTTCTATTTCTTTTAGAAAACACCGCGACGAAAAAAAGGAAAGCAACGTGTTAACTTTGATTATCAAAATGTAAATTCTCTTTGTTCATGCCATCATTACGTCAACAGCTTGTGCTAGTTCTGTGTTTCTATCGAGTAATAGAAACACGATTTTTAACCAATCAGTTCACATATTTTCTTAGGACTGTTTGCTAAATGTATTTGCTGCTATACTAGGTACAAAAAGAACACTACCTTAACTACAGAAGAGCATATTTTAAGGAAAGCACAGACATCTTCTCAAGCAATTCAAAGGACTTATCTAAGAGCGGTAAGTGTAAGGATACTGCCATCTTGTTGTTGCTTTAATTTTCAGTTGCATTACGTAATCTAGTAAGTATATTATGCTTATAAGGATAGCTGAGACTGAACAATAATGAATATATGTAAACAATAGCCTCCATTGGGAGCAAAAATCCGCTTCAATATTTGTCTGCGGACACTACCTGTTCCAAGAAGCGGACTGTTTTCAGAGAGCATAGCTCAACAAAAACTGTGAGCTTTGGGGAACAGGTAATAGGACAAATATCTGAGCATTATTGTCAGGCCACATTCAAATATTTTTCGCAAAAAATTGGAAAATCTTACCCGGATATTCCCTGTTTTAGCTGGGGAATGTTCAGTCATGTGATGCATTTAAATAAACCAACTGAGCGCTAGTGAAAATATTTGATGGATTATAAGCTATATTGAATCCCCCCCTCCACACCACTAGCCCTAGAAAGGAAATTAGGCTACTGGGAGTCCAAAGGATAGCTTTGGTCCTGCCAGGATTTGAACACACATACCTCAGGTCAGATCACCATTGCTCTAATATGAGTTAAGTCTGTTTCAAAGCAGCTTTATCTGACTAACTCTGAGAATGCCTATTGTTTAAGGTGATTCCTTAGTATTGCATTGCACGTTCCTACTGCGCACAATTTTCACGTCATAAGCGTGCACACATGAGTGCGCGCACATACAAAACATAAGAGATTTCCCTCAACTAAGCTCAATAGCGAAATAAATGCACTTTTTTTTCTTAAACGGACATGGTGACCCCCACTTTTTATTTGATAATTTCAATGAGAACAATACGCTCAATAACTGCAAGAAAATTAGCAGAAATCTATGGCTACTTTTTTGGCAAATGAAATAAACACTACAGAGGGAGACGTGACAGGCCCAACGGCCCATATCCAAATTTAGTTTCCTTAAAGGATAAAAAAATGCAGGGTATTTGAAGACATTAATTTTTTCTGGGACGTAGATGAATAAACAATCAAAGAAAGTCAAACTCTGTGTGATATAACACGCTGCATTGAAAAATAATTGAGCTTATTTGTTGTGCTCGGAGATTACCAAAAGTCACCTAAATAACCGTATTTGTCAGCATTGTGGCATGAAAACAAGCATGGTGACCCCCTCTTTTCACTACGTTTTTGATATCTCCTTGTCCCATAACAACAGCATACCAAGTTTCATTGGAAATCTATGGTAGGTTCTTTCACTAGGGAATCACCTTAAACAAATTATTTACTTGTAAGGGAATATTCCTTCAGCTCACTTACTTTATATAATGAATGCATAATAAATCTCTTAGGTGGAGAGTTTAGTCTTGGTCCCAGTCCCTTCAGAGTGTCGTCAAACACCTCAACTTCTGCCATGCCAGCTACTGGTAACATCGCAGGTATGATGGAGACAGGCTGTGAAGCTAAAATGATATACAAAAAGTGTGAGCAAAGAGTAAAATGCCTTAAGTTTACAACAACGACAACATGCCTTTATTTCCCTGGTCTCACAGAAGTATTTTGCAAAGTAATATAAAATTATTAATAGAGTTAGGGGCCTGGCTACCTGAAACAACTAGAGAGTTAAAAAGGGCAGGCAGCCAGGTCTACAGATGTATTAATATAAGTTTAGGTCGGTATACACACATACAACACAGAACACATACAATTTAGTGAGTAAATAAATGCTATACTAGAACATTTGTTAATGCTAAACCGTGATCATCTGCAAATAAACCCTGGGTTTTTTTTGGTCTCGTTAAATTATTTGTGCACTAACATGTATCATATTATGTATGAACGTTCATGCATTATGCAGACATTCACACATTCCCCATGGCCTAAAAAAGTTGTTAACTTGCCCTTTCAAATTCACCGGCACTCATCACGACTCCTGGGTGAGGAGAGGCACCTTTAGCGTTTGGTATGTTAGCAATGAATATAGAGACGTTTGGGCACACAGAACGACACTTACTTTCAACTACTTCAGCTATTTATGATAATTAACTACTTTAAGTTTTGGGTCCTATGTAACTATCATTTTACATATGAAATTATATTGCTCTTTTCCATATTTTAACTGATATGTTTTTATTAGCTCCTCAGGCGTTTGGTCTTAGCGGACTTCAGAGAAATCCTACTGGTTTAACAGGTACTTTGAGTTCCACTGGAACAAGCTCTCTCAGTAATCCATTTGGTACCACTACAGGCCTCGGCGGTACAAATATACCTGGGGCCGGTGCATTTGGATCACTGCTAAACACCGGCACTTTAGGAACCTCTGGACTTGGTACCACTACTGGTTTAACAACTGGATTTGGGACTCCTGCTTTGGGGGCTTCCACGGGAGGGGCATTGGGTTCTTCTGGTACAGGGCTTGGTGGGAGCACTTTTGGCGCAGGGGCATCGGCATTTAGCGCTCAACCCAAGTTTCAACTTCAACGGCCGCCAGCTGGTAACAAGAGAGGAAAACGAAGGTGAAAAAAGGCTTTTTAGTCCTTTATTCACCCTGTGTAAACTGTGTGCTTGACTGACTTGAACCTGAGCTTTGTTGCTTGCAGTGGCGTTTCAGTCGACTCGAAAAATACCCGCAACAAGGCTTGAGTGAATTTCATCTACGAACACTTTTAAATTTTGCGAGGAAAGGATACTGAAGCTGTTTTTTGTTTGTTTGTTGGTCAATGTCAAATTAGTCTGTAAAATCTGGATAGTAATATAATCAGGCCATAAACTCAATGTTTTATAGAGCTCTATATTCGTCTTAGGTTTACCAGGGACATTTTTTGACTCGAAAAAGGCGCATGTCGCTTTGACGACTTACGCAGCTTATCCTGTTAACAACGGGCCCTTCCTTGACCAAACATTCCTGTTAGAAATCCGGAAAAGTCTAGTGAGAAACGGAACAGCTTTCTGCTCTAGTCGACTGTACCTGAAGCGAGAATATACTTTTTAACCAAGATTTCCAAACAAGATGACAATCTTGTAAGGTTTACCCAAATTTTCGACAATTTCTGTTGGACGTTGCTCCCAGAATTTCCCAAGTTTTTAACTGAATTGTTAAAATTTCGGAAATTCAGCAGTTTCCAATTTTCCTGGAGACTTTCCCGTGAAATTTCCTTGCCATTCGCTACCTTTCCGAAATTTTTGGTCAAATGGAGAGCGATGATTAAATAAGCTATTCAGGATAAGTCACTTTTATTTTGACGCAAAACAGTAAAGTGAATATGATTTATATGTTTTTTACACTATGACCCTTCCTAGCGGAGAGCGCTTTTCATTTGCTCTTTACTTATGCCAGAGAGGTTAGTTCGCGGAGGTTAGTTTACAGACCTTCTATTTTGTCTTAAGATCGTCGAGCGTGAAAGCAAAATAATACTTCGCGGCGACTGAACGACTGCCGCCCGGGCAAGAGGAGGAGGCTTCGCTTGCTTCTTTGTATAAAAGGCTTTTCGTTGTAATGCGTTTTTGACAACAAGTATTTTCCAGTTGTCAAACGATTTGACTCTTGTTTAAAGCGTTACGGTAAAATTTTCGCTTTGAATTTGGAGAATGAAATGTGGCTTTCTTTAGACAAATGACAACAATTTTATTTGGTTCCAAAACTAGGTTTCCTTGCATAGATTAACAAGTTTTTGTTTCGTGGTGAAAGATTGTTTATTTTCCTCTTAAATTTTTTCACAAATACTGCTAGCTACTTGCAGATATTTTTGCCAACACTCAATACAGTAAAAACTCGCATGGAAGAACCTGGTGATTTAAGAACCTTCTGGCAAAAAATTTACCATTTTAATGCCTAAAAATATAAGAACCTGTTTAGCCAAGGAAGATCACGAAGGTTTTTAAATGTGGATTACAGCTAAATTATGATAACCATTATAATCTAGGAGTTTGACCTTGAGATTGCAAATTTACATCACAAGAAAATACGTAACAAAGTTAATAAATACTGTATATTGAAGGAACAAACGGTTTGAAACCCAGGTTTATTCATTTTTCTAGTAATTAACAACTATATCTCCTTCATAGAAATTAAGAACCTAATTAGGATCCTACTTAGCCTAAATTACCCCAATTTTGCCAGACTTCAAAAAAGTTAGGTTCTTACAGGCGGGTTTTTGCAGTATTCAATGCTCTTTTATACTAACGATTTGAATCAGCTCAGTGACGAAATTTACTTTTTATTGCATGTAGTTGTGGCAGACAAACAAAAGACTTTGTACAGGACTAGTTACTATTTATCAGTTCCCCCCGGCAATATGAACAGATTCAATAAAAAAGCAACAAAACATACAGAGTGTGTACTGAAAGGGCACAGAATGCTCATATCATAACTGAGAGATCCTTCATTCTCTACATAAGTTATTGTTGACCAAAACAACCAGAAAAATTTTTTAGCGTGTCCTCTTTTAGTTTCTTTTAAAACCACCAGACGCTTTATTACCCAGATGGAAAACTCTTGGAGATAAAAAGAAGATAAAAGGTAATTAAAACAGAAAATTTGGTAATAAATTTACCCAGAATAACTTGATAGCCAATCGAGCTGAGTAATAGTAGATTCATAGTATTCTTCATAGGAAGAAGTTGGTTGGCGGTAAAGCTTAAGGTGGGGGAGGGGGGGGGGGGTTGGGCTGTAAGGAGACAAAAAAAGGGGAAAATAAAAAAAAAAAATTTAAAAATCGAAGTAAGCGGGTTAAATCATAAAATCGCTAAATACCTAGGAATAAGGTAAATTAATATATCAATCACTAATGAGCACCAGATGAAAACTCATGAATGTTGGCAATATGGTTGTGAGATGTTAGCTTAACTTTGTTTTTGAAACTTTTAAGGGGAAGGTCTTTAATACTTTCATTCAAATTATTCCAAACTTTCACAGTTGTGAAAGTTGTTCGGTGTGTGTGGTTTTCGTTTCTTTTAATTTTTTTTTCTGTCAAGTCTTTTTTTTTTCTTCTTCTTCTTTTGCTGCGTTTGGTGGCACGAAACATCATTCTAGTCCCCAGAGCCCCTCAACCTCCAACCTCCCAGCCGGCGGGGCTTGTGGCAAGCGTGATTCTTGGTCTGATTCAATGCTGGTTTCCTTCAGTTCCCGAAAATATCCACAGGTTGATCTCTAACTAAGACCGTTCTTACCTGCAAAATTAAGATGTTCTTAAAACTAAGGGAAGAATTTTCAGCGATGTCCCCCATAAAGAAACATGTCAATGCCACTTCCAGTGTGATTTCTTTTCTCTTTTAAATTCTCTTTGTTAAAATCGGTTAAGGTCTGTAGGTACACAATATCTCACGATTTCTCAGGGGTGATCAATGTACCGAACATTCTTCCCATTTCTGTTTTACATGCTGCTAGGGAGTAAATATGTACTCTCCAGTTTCTAGACTGCATTAGCGTCCCTAAAGATACATAACTGACAGTTATTGTGCAGTTAGGAACAGTAAAATTACTGATACAGTGATGTAGTCCGTGATGTCAGGCCTCCAGTAAAGTAACTAACAACTCGTGATTTCTGAATTTAGTTTTAGTACCGACGTAGCATTTACCCTGCCTCCGTAGAGGAGGTCCAGGCACATGTGAGGTTCGCGTGATGTAAGATAACCCGTTAGCGGGTTTTGTATTTTGTGTACGTGCAACTTTTATTATTTTCTTTAATAGCAGATGCAATGCGCAAGCAAGCGTTAGGTCAAATATAGCGACTTTGAAATTAATTTGATTTACGCCGAGAAGGGGAATAAATGACGTTAAGGTGAACTGAGTTCTGTGTAGAGTGTTTTGGTCTGTCCGACGTTTGTCAGTTTCCAGAGGATGGTCACTGACTTCCTTTCTTCTCTTTTGAACCAAATTGCTTTCACATCAAAATCACCCCATGACCATCTTTACAGGACAATAAATGATAAGTGATAAATTAATAAAGGCGGTGAATTTTAAGCTCGGTAATGAAATTTGAAGGTGAATTAATCAACATGACAAGAGCGTGGGACAAAGAAAAATTCTGAGTCCCCGACAGGAATCGAACCCATGACCTCCCGAACACCGGGCGGGCGCTTAACTTAACATCGTTTTCTAGCAGTAAAACTTTTTTACCCTTTTTTACTTTTGCTCTTCGTGGATCATGGATTACATTCTTTGTGTTGGGGGGTGGTGGTTGAGGGGGACTTACAGTGGTATTCAAAACTCTCTTTGAAAAAGAACTGTCGAGAAACGTATGGACCATATATTGTAAAAGGGCTCTCTGATTTCAAACGTGAACAGTGAACGCTATGTCGAGAGGTGGGAAAAATTGGAGTTGGGGAAACTAGCTCGCAACCAGGGTGGGGGATATGGCTTGTAACCAGGGGGAGAGGGGATCAGACTTCAAATGACCGGAATATTTTCCCTTAGAGGGCAAATGGGTCGACAACCACGTGCGATTGTGCGTGTAACAAAATTAACACCGATCATTCATATCTGGCAGTCGTTTCAAAGTCGATCGATACAAAGTACACCTTCCCTCTTTCTTCTTGTCGAAGCTAAATAATTTACACCCCCTCTAGGCAATACGGATCTCCCTCTCACGTGACCTGCAGTCGAGTTTCAAGATGTCGATGAGCGAGAATTTTGCGATGTGTCTGTTTACATGAAACATTGGAGATTTGACTCTGATCTTTGCCAACGCCGAGTACTGTCCTAGATATTAATAGCTCCAAGTGTGTTCGAGCCAGCTGTTTGCTGTAAATTGCTTTCTTATCAAATTCAAGGTGAGCCAGTGGCGGAGGGTGTTTAGAAGCTGTTAGCTATATTTGTCGTCCGTGTACGTAATTCGTTTCGTTTATGTGTTTATAAGTAGTTATAGGGTGAATACTAGAAGTGAAATTAAGCTTACTTGCTTGTTAATGGTGTCATTTCCTCAGTTGTCAAGCAAGTTTGATTGTGACTCTCGTCCTAGTGCAATTCTAAGAGTTTGTTGTTTACGAGTAAGCTCTCCGTTTTTTAACGAGCTCCGTGTGCACAAACTGAAAACGATAGAAAAAGTTTTGTGATTTACAGAATGATAAGCTCGGCTTTTAAATCAATGTGGATGCTCTCTAGTGGTTTGTTAAAAGCTGTATAATTTTATGATCAACAACAAGGCTTCGCAATCCTTTCGTCCTCTAAATGGTGTTCTTTACACCGTTGCTAGACACATGTCGACGTTTTTCCTTGTTTCATCGTAGCTTAGAGTTGACATTCAGCATTCTTGTTGTCATCCGAACGGATGTTTTCGTAATGGCACATGATGTTCTTGCATCCTGTTGTATCACTTGCGAGCTAATATCAAATTGTTGTCTTCTTTTAAACACGGGATTTTCTTGTGGTGGGTGCTGGTTTTATCATGTTGTATGAAGACAAGTCATAAAATTAGATAAAAATTGAAAACAATGTTGTCTGTCAATAGTTTATCAGTAGTCTGTTTCTATCTTATAAAAGGTCTTTCTTCTTGCTACAAACAAATACAAAATCATTAGTGTCATAACTGTGCTTCTGATCTAGCATAAACTCATTGTTCTGTGAGAATTTCTGCATACCAAAGCAACATGTACATGTTCCTTGTGGTTCTATTCTTGACAACATTTTCTTTTAATTAATATTTTTGTTGCACTGTGTGTTAAAGTTAAAACAATTAATATAACCCTATAAAAATTAAAGAGGCCTCATAGCAATATTAATTGACTCAGACACCAGTAAAGCTTCTTGATATAAGCTTACATATCTTTTGTCAGAGAAAATGCAAGAAAAAGCTTTGCTTTTGCATATAATTGTCAATTCCTGCAGTGGCAAGTACTTGTATTTCTGGCACAAAAGATATTTATTTAATGTAAACTTGAACCTTCTATGAAATTATCTTCAATGTGTTAATAAAATGTGACAAATGAAATCTAATTTGCCCCTTTTGTTTAAAAACACAGGGCTCATAGGCAGTGAAATGCACAGTTTAAGAAGTCAGGACTGTGTTCAATGAGAAACATTTCGGTTGGAATACATGAAATTTTTATTATGTTGCCTTCCAGGTTATTATTAAATAAATCCATATTTTACTCTCTTTTTGTTCTTCAGTCCAAGTGATTCAGGTTTTGGTGGTTTAACAGCATCACCCTGTTTCAAAGCAATGCATTCTTGCCGTGAAAGAACTATTGCATAAATAAAATTTATTTGGATGTATACAAATTTTGTAAAATATGGATGCCATGCTAAGATGTGAAAAATCTGCATAACTGTCAAAGGGAAAACCTCAAAACAATATCTGGTTGTCCACCTAGTACATACATTTATTTCCATCCTTAGCTCCAGAACTTTATTTATTTATTTGTTTATTTATTTGTTTATTTTACAAACTGAAATAATTATTCTGTATTGTGGTCTTAAGAAGTCATGATTTTTTAAACGTAAATTCAGTGCAAAGGAGACGTAATATTTGGTAGTAGCTGAGATTTAAGAGTACTGAGACAGAGGGTAATTTTGTTAGCTTTAAAATTTCCTTCATTCCCTCAGGGTGTCTACTGTTACATTTGAAAATAGCAAGGAGTATATTGTTTATGTGATCACTGTGAAATGTTTCCAGTAATTTAGTGTCCTGAAACTGAGTATTGTGTGTATTAGAATGTTATTTTAATCCACAACATTTAAAAAAAAAATTAGTAATCTTGGAATCAAGGTTGATGATTTCATTCTCAACCCCAGAGCCAATGATTTATAGGCTGCAAGAAAAATTGTACAAAAGGTTAGAGCTTTTTGGTCAAGAATGCAATGGCTCCTGAAACAGGTGTGGTCTTTTTCTCTTCTAGGATGGGTCAGACTCTCTCAGAGCCAGTGACCACAAAGGAGACATCATCCTGTTCAAACAAGTTGTACAAAGTTGGCTCTTCTTGTATGCAGGGATGGAGGATAAGTATCCTTTGTTAAGTCTGCAGATCCATAATTTCTTTGGGTGCAATTACAGTCAAACCTGTATTAGGCAGGCACCCTAGGGACCAGTGCTAGTGTCCGCTTAGTACAGGGTGTCCGCTGTAAACAGGTTCCCTCAGAATTCATCTTAAAAGGGTCTTATTGATATTCGTTAGTATTAAAAGGCCTTGAAAGGGTCAAATAGCATTCTTGCAAACGATTGATAACTCTGAAATACCATATTTCCATAAACAATGACAAGTATATGAGGTAAAGTGATTTAAGAACACAGCAACAGTATCTATATTGATCAAATTATGCGACGGTTCACAAAATCAAACGAGAACAAAAGTTTTGTAAAAACATTAGTGAGTTATAAAATATCACATTTCTGTGACAGCTGTTTGTCGGCAAACTTAAATGACTGATCTATTAAAATGTCGACAAAAAATCTTGCATCCTTTTTGCAGTGTCTGGTTAATACAGGTGTCTAACTGCACGATAGAAATGACCATAAAAGTCAAGGTTAAGCTGTCCACGTCTGCTTAAAGGGGCTCAGTCATGGTATTTTGAGTTATTTTGGCCACAGACAAAATTACCTTTAAATGGTAGGAAACCTGAAAATAACAGTTTAATAAGATAGGAAAACACCAAAGACATAATGATAAATCATAAAGGAACAAGGATGGCTAAGGATGGAGAAGATTAACACAGATTACAAACAACGAATTTGAAAAATTGAGGCTAAACTTTTCAATATGCGCAAACCGTGACTGAGCTCCTTTAATAGAGGTGTCTGTCGAATACAGGTATTTTTTACAGTAAATGTGGGAAAAGAAAAAATGGGACTTGCACTGCTGTCTGTTTAATAGAGGGTGTCCACTTAATATGGGGTCTGCTTAATACAGGTTTGACTGTAATTTAAAAACTAAAAGAAACTACAGCATTTGGTGACTCAATCATGTCTACGTTGTATGTTCTGAAAAATACATAAAACATAGACATGCTTGTCTATGTTCTGAGAATACCAAGTGGAACAGTGGTACTGAACGAACAAACTGTTCAATTACTGAATAGTAAGTTTGCTCATTTTTGTTCACAGGGTCATTCATGGAAGGTTAGTACCATGTCACACTCTCCTCTATCACAAAGAAAATTTTCCACAGCAAACTACCTTGTCATCTGCATAGCAGGGCTTGTGATATTTTGCGTAGTCACAGAGCCAAGAATTTCAATTAAATCTGCAAAATTCACAAAAACACTCAAAGTACCACAAAATGTCAGTACAACATATTTGAAACTTATCTTGGCTGTTGGGGCTGTTTACTTGCAAGTGGTAAACTTGGAAATTTATCGTGAAACATCGTCACTGCAAAAAGTAAACAACGTCCAAAAACTACCAGGCATTCTTAGATTAATGCTGTGAAAAACTGGACAGTAGCCACATTGGAAAAAATTTGCCATTGGCACATTTCTTGGGCATGTTGTTAAAAGAGCAAATGATGATCCCCAGTTTTAGAAAGGCTATACTAACAAGTAGTTGGTGTTTCTGTTGCTGTTGTTATTGCATAGGCGAATGCGTATCATTTTCCCCAAAAAATTGCAAAATTGCAGTCTTTTTTTGTTAATAACATTTTTGAAATCTGTGCAAAACCAATTGCTTTCCAGTGAAATTTGCCCAGAAAATTCCCACAAAATTGGTCGTTTTTTTACCAATCATTTTTCAGTGAAATTTCCCCCGAAAATTTCCGGGAATCTGATGCAAAATCAGCCATTTTTTCCACAAATTTGTCTCTGAAAATCCCACAAAATGTGACTTTTTTTTCCACAACGTATCTGAAAATCAGGAGCCCTGGCATAGCACCACATCTTAAGGTGATTCCACAGAAAAATTTAAGATGTTGAATGACTTTTATGAAACTTTACTGAAGTGTTCCCTACCAAGCATTGTTTGCAAAATACATGGAGAATTAAAAAAAGGTAGGTTGCCATGCTCATAAAATAGATATGATGGGCCTATCTTACTTCATTTATGCCTAATCATGTGCATTATTTAATTGCTTCATGTTTGATTTTGCAGTAGCTGGAAGCAAAGTTTTTAAAAGAAATACTTGAAAAAAAACCTTCATAAGTAGAAGGTCTCAAGCATATGGAACAACCTTATGTTGAGTACCTTGAGTAACGGTCTTGTGCGTACTTTTAGCTATTTCTTTTTTTTCCTTCTAAAGAGTTTTTTTTTTTTTTTTTTTTAACTTTAAAGAGGATGATTTTTACACCAAAATCATGTTATAAAAAATGTTGGTCACCAAGCTCTTTTGGGGAGGCACGGTGGCCTCATGGTTAGTGCGCTCGTCTCTGGATCGAGTGGTCCGGGTTTGAGCCCCGGCCGGGGACATTGTGTTGTGTTCTTGGGCAAGACACTTCACTCTCACAGTGCCTCTCTCCACCCAGGTGTACATGTATAAATGGGTACTGGCGAACTTAATGCTGGGGGTAACCCTGCGATGGACTAGCATCCCATCCAGGGGGGAGTAGAAATACTCCTAGTCGCTTCATGCTACAGAAACCGGGATAAGCTC
>Ga0126339_10002039_pt1 | contig 14293 bp, 7 predicted proteins | sample OrbTmetagenome_2_FD_92532 | JGI IMG/M metagenome (GOLD analysis project Ga0126339, IMG submission 92532) | Coral microbial communities from Petempiche,Puerto Morelos, Mexico - Orbicella T R C metagenome | ecosystem: Host-associated > Invertebrates > Cnidaria > Coral | place: Petempiche,Puerto... | reverse complement strand
TGACGAATGTTTGAATTTACCAATAAGCGAGTTAACGAATGAAAGAAATAATGAGGGAATAAGTGTTCATAGGTAATCGTAAGGATGCGCGTGCAATTAGAGATTTACACTACGAGTGATATTTGAAAATTCTCTCACATTGCACGAGCCTTTAAGCGAGTGTTATTGGAAAGATTTTTCAAATCTCACGAGTGGTGTAATTAAATCCTTAATTGCTCGAGCTTTCACACTATTACTCATTTATAATATCACTGACAAAATCACGAACGTCGACAATTATAAATTAGCTATAAATTGCCTGCTCTCAGCTAATTACGACATCAGTAAAAATACAAATACGACATGGCAAGCATGTGTGGAAGTCACTACACCAGTATTGCACCGAAGGGGCTCCGTGCATTTTGCCATTAATTGCCAGAGGCACTTACACAGTATTTCAAATTCAGTTTTTTCTTCTGTGAATCTCCTTGATCAAAGCAGCCTCGCTCTCACATAATTTTATTTCTGGTGAGAAGTCTGGAATCATATTGCATTTTCCTTCTTCAATCTTTCCTTGTTGATGACACCAATGGATTCCTTTTTTCAATTTTTATTGCTTTCAGGAGGACGCTTATTCTAGGAGGAACGCCTAATAGTGAGTGGGCGCCCAATCGAGAAAATACGATTTTTAACAGAATCTCCCAACCCGTTCTATAAGAAATTTATTGAAGCCAGTGAGGAGAATTTGAATGTTAAAAGTTTGACTGTCACTCCGTGTTGTCACATCACACATAGTAGATACCTGCAGAAGGGTCTCTCATATAAACAGCTGGTTTGGGTTGGGTATGGGGTCCTACAATTGAAAGATACAAATTATGGCAAAAAATGAAAATTAACAAATTTATACAGATCATGGGAATAAATTAAATGTAAATATATTATTTTGTTGTGAATTTTAAAAGGCACGGTATTCCGCCATGAGATATCTACCGCGTTTTAATAAGTATTACCGAGAACGCGTAATTATTTTGCTTAATTCTCTTTAACAGAAAAAAATGCGGAAAAACTGATGAAAAAATATAAATTAACAAGAAAAATATAATATCAGCAAACCAACCAACCAAACAAAACTACCCTGTGACGATTCCAAATAAAAATAAAACCACAAAATTCCACAAATTAAAACCTGATGAACTGTAGTCCACTTCTATTCTTGTCAGTAATACTGTTCTTCATTACCAAAATAATTGTTCTATTTTACTATGCAGAACGCTTTTATCCAATTCATTTGAATATTTGGTGGCTGGCAAATATAATTCGGAAATTAGGAAAGAGAACTTAAGATACGCTGACACCCTCCCTCCAATGCCAAAGCAGGATACTTAACAAGAGCACTTCAGTTATCTTTCCGGATAACTCAGAACTAGAAACCGGGTTGCTGTCTCGAGCCGGGTAGACGCAAATATTTTGGGCGACTAGAAGAGTAAATAAAATTAAGAACTGTTGGTTTTGGCGATTTGCCAGAGGAGCACTGCATAATAACAAAGAAATTGCTTTCAAAAATGTCATTTAAACTTTAATACACATGAAAATTGACTTGACTTACGTTCCTGCAGAGGCTGGTAATCCTTATTTCTGTCAAGAAGCAACTGGCAGAACACTAGCATAACTGGGTGTCTATGGGCCACAAGCACGGTGATAAAGCCGAGGTAGGCAACGAAAGCTGAGTGGAAAATGTAAGAAATAACAAAATAAAGGCGACACGGTGACCAGTAAGTAGATAAACACTTTATTTACCGAGGGTAGCAACTAATAGTGTACAACACCGAAAAGACTTGTGGCCCTTAATCCAAAATACTATTTACTAGCATATGGCGATAACATTAAAATGGATATATACATGATAAAAATACGAAACACTATATTATGCCTATGTACTCTAACCTTAAGGGTTAAAATGTGGTAGAAGGCGTTGTTCCAACAAAAATTGGCGTCGCAAAGCTATTCTAAGAGCTTTGACTACCAGATACAGTGTAGCTTCAATTATTATTGTCTTAATTATCAAACATAATTTGAGTGAGTCGTAGAGTAATTTTACTTGTTGCTTGCCAGCCTCATTGTAGCGGTTATGGTTCTATAGCCACGCAAATGCTAGAAGGGGACAGTTTTCCCCTCATGAGCGAAACTTGTGCAAGAGGACGAGGAAAGCTTGAGGGAAAATATAAGCTTCGAGGACAAGACAATCCAGGAATATGTTTTAAAGGAGAATCATGCTTCATTTGCTTCTACGTCATGTGACTCTGTTTGGGTGATAATGACCGAGAAATTCTATTCAATTTAACATCTTCTGTTGGGCGAAAACTGACCGTAAACGACTGACAAGTGAATGGAAACGATAAATTTAAACGCCGGCTGGGCTTATTCTCAGATATACTCCAGGTCTGGTTGTAATTTCCTGGGTAGGTCATGACTTGTTTTGGACCAATTACACGATAATTTTCTGGGTCTTCTTTTCAGTGGTGGGTAATAATTAAATATTAGTTGTTTAATTTCAAAGAAATGACGACAACTTTAAAATTTACAGACATGTTTCGGCAGAAACACCTGCCTTCATCGGTGTGTTGCAATAGAGTAGAACCCCTATTAAGCGGCCACCTATCAAACGGCCACCCCTATTAGGCGGTCGGTAATCAAAGCCCTGATGAGGGCTTTCCTATTATTTTTACCTCCTTTAAGCGACCAGCCCCCTTTAAGCGGCCACTAACCATTTCCCCGAGGGTGGCCATTTAAAAGGAGTTGAACCATATGTGCATAGAGCTGTTTGCAATGACAAGTTATTAACCTGCATATAACTTTAACAAACCTTTGTCCCATGTCTGGAATCCCTGCATCAGGCAAGTGCGGTCAATACGAGAGATAAAGATAACTCCAAGGGCCATTCCTTTGAGAATGCGTATGGTACAGGAAAACAATCCAAGAAGAATGTTGTAGAAGAAGAAAAAGTACGACATGATGGAGAACATCCGTCTAGGAATCATAAAGAAATAAAAGCGAACACATTCAGCATTTCAGAGGGAAAATAAAAGTCATTTTGATGACGGGTACCGGAGTTAATCCCCCACATACGTCTTATCAAAGGTAAAGCCTGTCTACGAGCCAAGTGTCCCATCAGGCCGGATAGCTTATCCCCGTTTCTGTAGCATGAAGTGACTAGGAGTATTTCTGCTCCCCCTGGTTGGGTGCTAGTCCATAGCAGGGTTACCTTCAGCATTAAGTTCGTCGGTACCCATTTATGCACCTGGGTGGAGAGAGGCAATGTGAGAGTAAAGTGTCTTGGCCAAGAACACAACACAATGTCCCCGGCCAGGACTCGAACCCGTACCGCTCGATCAGGAGGCGAGCGTACTAACCATTAGGCCACCGCGCCTTATACCCAAAGTAAAACTTCTCAAGTTATTTTTCGACATGGTACCCAGCTCTTCCACAGATAAAGTTCGTATGTTTCCATGGAGGATGAAAATGGGTGTAAAGCCGCTTAGGCTGCCAGTCCACATGAGAAACATCCGCGTTACAGGATGGATTATTTCTCGATATATCTGGGATTTCCAAAGGTGATAGTGATCTATCTACCTGCTATTTGGAATTCTACTGATAATGATATATTTAACAATCATTCCACGAGCGCGAGTTGGATACGAGATGGTAGATAGCCAACGAGGCGCTTAGCGCCGAGTTGGCTATAATCGTCTCATATCCAGCAAGCGCGAGTGGAATAATTGTTTTATTAAAAACGACCCCAAAATATAGAAAACTAGATTAAAATAGAAATAAAAACGCCCTAAAATAACGCGTACGCTTAGCATATTTGTAGAGCATAGTATAATGGCTCATAACCCATGGTGGCTAAGCCAATGAAAACTCTCGAATGATCTAGTTTTTAATAAAAAGTTATTATCCTTATCTATGTTCAAGAAAAGGATAAAAGATTAATATTTTGAAAGATACTAAGAGCACTTGCATTATAGATCTCTAAAGCCGGTTTTGTTCAATTTCTTTCTATTAGCTTCTATTTGCTCTACATTCCTCCTATTCTATAGCATTACCAACTGTTCTAGTATAGAACTTATTTATTGCTCACAATGTGTTCTTTGTTGATTGTATGTGTATGTGTGTGTACAGACCTTAAACTTGTATTAACACATCTGCAGACCTGGTTGCCTATACCCTTTTGAACTCTCTAGTTGTGTCAGTTAGTTAGTGGTTTGTAAAAATACTTTTTTGAGACCAAAGGAGAATAAAGTTTGTGTTTGATTTATTACATACCTGTTATCAATACTGACTGTGATGTTCGGGTAATCTCTGTCTCGAAAGATCACATGTGCAAGAAACAGCTGGAACAACCACAAGAAAACACTCATGCCCACTGTTGGGCTGGAAAAAAACAAAAAAACAAAAACAAAAAACAAAAAAAACATAACAGGGCTTAATTAAAGGAGAAAGTTAAGGTAATAAAATGAAAAACAGAGATAAAACCTAAGGAAAAAACTGACTACTGGGAGGTAATTTCATGTGGTACTGTTTATTATGCTGTTAAGATGGTCGTACCTTTTACGGCTATGGATAGACCCCTAGTGTGTGACCATTCAAATGAAAGTTATTGAGCAGTACTTTCATGTGGTACTGTTTATTATGCTGTACAAGGTGGTTCTAACTTTTAAGTCTGGGGATGAAACCCTAGTGTGTAACCATTAAAATGGACGCTATTGAGCAGTACTTTCATGTGGTACTGTTTATTATGCTGTACAAGGTGGTTCTAACTTTTAAGCCAGTGGATGAAACCCTAGTGTGTGACCATTCAAATGACAGATATTGAGCATTTCTTTCATGTGACACTGTTTATTATGCTGTACGAGATGGTCCTAACGTTTAACTGTCTGGATGAAACGCTAGAGTGTGACCACTCAAATGAAAGCTATTGAGTAGTAGTAAACTCTGCGACCACATAAAATCAATTAAGTATTTTCTCGGGGAGTCAGTGAAACATGTTGTGGCAAGATTTATGATGTCATTAAAGATTGAAAGACTGCTCCAGTAAAGTTTAACTGTTAAATCGGTAAAAACTCACAGAAAAGCCAGTACAGCGTCTTCTAATAGCTTTACCGTCTCTGTATCAAATACTTTTTCCGGACCCCTGAAAATAATTGCCAGAACAATTGCCCCAACAGATAGAAATGCCCACAGAGTGAAGTAACCTTAGGAGAGAGAGAAAAAATGCTTGTATTAGTTTGACTGGTCTTCTTTCCCGTGAGATAATTTGCATTTTCTTCAAACCGGAGAGCTTTCTTTAATATTTCCAGACAGTCAACTTCCAAAAAGCGATACGGAAAGCTGTTTTTGAATTTTGAAACCGAGCTGCAAGAACGCCTTGAATACACGGCATGACTAAAGCTCAAGCATTGCAAGTCACACTTCTTCTAAAAAGTGAAAATATCCAGAAGAACATTTTTAAAATGGCATGCTTCGATCTAGACATGCTAATGCTCAAGTGGAGTTAACTGAGGGCGAGTTCAGAAGTGGTGCTTCTGTCGTGCCCAACTAAACTCAAGAATTAAGTTCGACAAAAGCACAGCAGAACCACGGCATCTGAATCAAACTTTTGAATTAAGTTCGGCAAGCAATTACGTTCGACAAGCTCTGCAGTGCTACACGACTCTGGCACGGCAGCGATTCACACGTCGTGCTTCTGTCGCGCCAATCAAAATTCATAAATTGTATTATTAAATAAATGTGTTTGGCGAGATTGCGTTCCCATGGGGAGGTAGGAGGAGAATTGTTACGAGGCATCAGTAAATCCTGAATTTGCTTCGACTCTGGCACGACGTCTGAATCAGAGTTGTGTTTTTTTCCCGTGCCACAGTCGAACCTAATTGCAATAAGTTCGGCACGGCAGAAGCTTGACGTCTGAACTGGGCCTGAAGCGATGAATAACAGGCATAGCGATCTCATTGGATACAATATCGAACAAACAACAACAAAAATACCAATAACGACGACGACTTCAATTAAGGGATATGTTATTTGTATCATACCAATCAACGAATACGCTATCTGATATCCAGAAAATCGTAGGCTTTTTCCCTATGAGTGACAATAAGAAAATAAAGAACAATTAGAAACTAGAAGCCTCATCCTTGTCAAGTACGAATCTGTGTCTGAGCCTAAACTTTGCCATGATAATGTCTACCTTCGATTAAACATTCCCTTTGTTTTGTTTATTTTCCTTTTCAAATGTACACACAGTCCTCAGTATTTTCCATTTTCCATTTTTTTCCCTCAAAATCGTGCTACAACAATCATAGCGAGTACGGCTCACTGTAAAAGGTTAGGGTGTTGTAAATTGTGAGTCAGATATCTTATTCCTGCTCCTAAGGTTTACAAACATTTTACGAACATTTTCTAATTAATAACGATTTCTTAAAGCATAAACAAGCGAATATTAACTTTAAAAGCCGACGTTTCGGCGTCATCGTGACACCATTCTCAAGGCAAAGTGAACAAAAAATGCGATATCGATGATTTGATTTCTATAGTCTCTACAAATTAACAAATTAACAAATTAACAATGTTAATTCGTAGAGACTATAGAAATCAAATCATCGATATCGCATTTTTTGTTCACTTTGCCTTGAGAATGGTGTCACGATGACGCCGAAACGTCGGCTTTTAAAGTTAATATTCGATTTTCTAATTAACATGCAAAACTAAAAAACAAACAAAATGTTTATTCAGTTTTTAATAGGTGGAATAGTACTAAGTTTGTAAATTCAGGATTCACAGAAATTTCATTAATTCTGTACATGGTTCAAATTTTCCGGTGTTTGTTGACCGAAAGAAAGCGAAACCGAGTTTCAGACTAAATGTTCTTGAACTTACCCCCAGCTGTCACAAATGGGATCGTTCGGATCTATTCAACAGACTTCTTCTCTCTCTCGTTGCTATAGACTTACCACCAAGCCTGCTGGAGAAACGTAAACTTCCCTTGAAAACTCTGTTTCACCTCGATACATCTGCAAAACGTGTTCCCTAGAATAGATTAACAGATAATCACAATAAAGAGCTGACTATGAGTGATTACTAAACGCTATATATGGGACTATTATCCACGTAATTTTCAAACAATGGCATTTAAGCGCCAGGGTACGATAATATTTGGGATGGGTCATTTAAATATGCTACCCTGTATTTTGTTGGCAAATTGCATCGACAGTACATGCCTTACTCGAAACGTAAAAGTGTAATTTTATTTTTTATTTTTTTATTTTTTTTCCCCTCATAATAAGTTGGCACACAAAAAACAACGCAGATATCCCTTCATCTGTCGGACAGCTTCAAAATGTTGCCCGAGGGAAAATTGTGTAGAATTTTCGGCCGTTAACGCGTACTCTGTCAACAAACTTACCGATGACATTTCATGAAATGGAGCAACAACAGGACAGAGAAAAACGCTGACGCAACTAAGCCTCCCTCGAACCCGCCTAGAATTAAGGTAAAGACAATATAAATCAATATACTGGAACCTCTACTATCAGCTACCTCCCTAGTAAACTGGGCTCGTGTTTTTGTCCCAACCCTGCGCCAATGCGTACAGTTTGCTATTAATAAAACCTACTTGTAATAGCCAAAGAGAATTGTGGCTCAGGGAGGTCATTGTAGAGAGGGTCAATGTTATGTGAACTTAAATTTGTTGGGCACTAGTCGCAAAGTAGACGGAGATCGCAATATGTGTTGCAACTATATAACTTTGCCAAAGTAAACAAATGTTGAGCAGTTTTCAATAAGTATGGAAAGTAATCCAGGATTAATTTAGAGTAACAAAAAGATTCCATGTTGTCACGCGTCTGTTCAGTAACTGCTCACAGGTGACATAAAAATGTGGTAAGGACATCAGATGGACATCAACACTGACGATCATCTACGCGTCTGTCCTCCAATTTATTATAAGAAAGAACCAATCGAAATGCGAGAATAATTTATCTTATTATATAATTTGTATTAACAAGCTCTGTGATTGATGGGTCTCACTTCGTCGACACTGGGGGCAAATTGCCTATTTCGGTCCTATAACTTTCTGGCTTGCAAAAGCCCTCTAAAATCGGCAAAAACGTCAAAGGCTTGGGTGTGGCAAGCAGATTTTCAACAAAATACGAGCTGAACAATAGCAATCATAACAAAGCACCACTGGCAACGCTTGAATGTCAGTAAAAGGCAACACTCGATAACTTTCCGCATGCGGGATCTATTTTCTAAATGAGATGCACTGAGTTTGAAGGCGGCATCATACCACTGTATCACCAGGTGTAGCAAGCCAAAGGGCCCTGGTAACGAGGTTTGAACTTCTCTTCTAGTAACTGACAAACATGCCCGCCCCAAAAATAGTGCATAATGATGAAAACGTTTGCGTGTGGGCAACACTACAACGGAGAAAGGATTGCATTGAACTCGACGAAGGTTAAAACTCAAAATTTCTTAGTCAGCTTCTTCATTCACAATGACTCACCAAATACGACATCACAGCGGGCTTTGCAAGTGTCATCAGCGCAGGCTGGAATGAAAATCCTTCTAAGAGCATCAAACAACGCGAGGGAGGCCACAAGAAGCTGAAAAAAGAATAACACAGAGCTTACGATAGAAAAAGTGAAATGGAATTTCCTTGCTCGCAGAAAACAAGGAACATCTTCCCGAAACGAAAGTTCGACGACACAATGTGAGTTAAATTTATTATGAATGAAATTAAACACTTCACAATGTGGCTGACACTCCCCAGAAAGCAGGGACAAGGCAGCTTAAAAGGACCTCAGAACAACACAATCGAAAAAATAATATCGTATTCTAGCTACCATTCCCTGAAACTGATACTGAACCTAAAATGTACTTTGGAATCATTAGCCAGGTTAAAGCTTGTGAATGAATGAATGATTTTTTTTCTTTTTTAATGAAATTATTAACGCCTAAATCGACTAAACTCGGGCTAGCCCTAATGCAGACCCCAAACTCAATACACTAAAAAAAAAAAGAACTTTACAAGAGATGTAAGATATGAATACCAATGAATGACAATGGTAAAAATAGTTTCGTCGAATAACTGCATCCATAGTCGGCCAGAATGCTTAAACCACACCCTCTTTCACACGAAAATGGTCAATAACGTTACCCTTTTGCAGAAAATAGGGTAACTATAAAAAATTCTCCCAAATCCCGGGGTTTAATTGAAGTCATACGCAGTCCGAAAGATAGTATTCGAAGATCTCTTTCACGGCTCATTTAGCCTCCAGTCTCGTTCAAACAAGATTATAACAATTACCTCATGTAAGACATGCTACCTATATTAAATAAATTTCATATTTATCATTTAACAAATAAAGAAGCCTAAGCCGTGTATTACACCGTGATAAAACACGAGGGGCATTTGAGAACACGAGGGACATGCAGAAAACACGAGCCACAGGCGAGTGTTTTCTACATTTCTCGAGTGTTCTCCAATGTCCGGAGCGTTTTATCACAGTGTAATACACGGCTTAGGCTTCTTCATTTGCTTTACGATATAGAGGTAATGTGGCGAAAAACAATAAAACGCGCTTTTTCTATGTTTCATACTCTGATAAAACATGGGTTTTTGACCAATCAGAGCGCGCGCAGAGTCCTATCTATATTATAAAAGAAAATGAAGATGTTGTTGTTGTTTGTTCTGTCACATTTATTTACGATTCATTCTACCATTTTGTGGAAATAATACTGGAAACAAAATCTGTTCACACACCATACAACTCACCTGGAAGACCGTAATAGCACACACCAACATGGTTGAAATGAGCTGGGTCGAGAATACGAAGTCTACAACCAACAAATCAAAAGATTCTCATTCTCATGAAACTAGACCTAAAACTAATGAAAAATGTAATTTCTGACGATTGAGGAGCGAATTAGTCAGAAATTATTTTTCTGACTGCGAGATAAAAGCTTTTCTCATAAGTGCAGCTTGTATGTATAATTGTAAAATGTTCCACGTTATTGATTTTGTATCCTTTCCTCGGGATCTCGTGCTGCGTCATTAGACGAGGAATACGTTTCCACCAAGAGATTACGGTTTCTACATACTTTTTGGCCACATCTAAAGGGTGGTCCTTTAGTGGTTTTTCGTATCTGACGTAGCACAGCTTCTGATAGTTAAAAAGCGCTTTATTAGAGGTTATGCGTCCTTCTCTGACACTCATAAAATATAACAAAAACAATGCTACCAACCTTTTCGTGGTTTGTATATTGGGGACAGGAACTTCGGATACCACTTCATCTCCCAAAAATCCCTGAAAAAATTGATAACATAATACTCCTTGATGAAGTTTGCTCAGATTAAGTTGTCATTATCACAACTAACTTCCACGCACACATTACAGTAACAAGTATACAGATGCATGGAATTACATAAGTGAGGTTTCGTTGACACTACGCCGGATAAATTTGAAAACGCAGCTTTATTTCTATGGTCAGGCCTACCGTCCACACTAATCCGTCACGAAAACGAAGCTTTTCGAAAACGCGATCTTCAAACCGGAGAAATTAGAAAACGCCGGCTTTACGTTTTAGTCTGGACGGAAAACGTTTTGAAAACGGAGCTTTTCGCAAACGATGACATCCTATTAATCATGTAATTTCCCTGGCAAAGTCTTACTCAAACACAAATCCAAAATGACCGCTGATTGTTACGTTTTCAAATTTACCGGCGTAGTGTGGACTGAAAACATTTGATGCGTCTTCGTTTGAAAATGCCATTTACATATTTCTCCGCCGTAAATTGGACGGAGCCATAGAGACCGGGAGAAAAAAATGCTAAGCTCAATTTAAGTTTACTGTCACTTAGAATTGCATAATATCAAACTCTAATTTTAGGCTGTGTTTTGTGCCTGCGCAAGCGAAAAGTTTTCCACATTGTGGTCGAAAATTAGGCGTCCCCGTCTGGTGCTTTTGTGAGCGTCCTACCTGTAATTTGCGCGTGTGTAGAATGCGAAGTGAAAAACTCTTTGTCTGTACTGGAAACGCTTTTTCATTCTAACACTTTTCACTGTACCTATGCTTAAGTGCGTTTGATTAACCTTGTTCGGAAAGTAAGGGCGTGTTGTAGATTATTCCGTCCGTAAGTGAATAAAACAATCCAATTAAAATATACAGCTAACTTCGATATAAGGGTCTGTAACTCTTTCTGTGGTAAAGCAGTTTACTTGTGGTCTTCATACTGTTCTTACGGGATTGATCCTGGATTTAACAGCTCCTTGATGTGGGCTACCTCTGGCTCTCTAGCCAAACGAATATCAGAGATTTCACCACCACTCTAAAATAAATAATAAACATCACAAGTTTACAAATCCATGATCGCTTACAGTGACTACTGCTTAAATTAAAATTAAACACACACTCAGGATACAAAATTATCATGTACAACATATTACTAGTTTTTATCAGTTATCGATGCAATGATGTCATAAAACAATTGAGTGATTTTCCACTCCGAAAAAAAACAAAACAAACAAAACAAAAAACCTTGCTTTAAAAAGCCTTGCCACTTACTCTCCTCCCACTTGTAGAAGGGAACCATTTCTTCCGCACTTCAAAGTAGAGCAGGACAGCAAACCTCACCAGGGTAAACAAAAGGCACAAGTAGGTTGGAACCTTCCCAAGTCGTAACAGATAGTAAACCTTCCTGGCCTCTCCCTGTCAAACGTAAATTAATGAATAAGCAAGCAAGCACACAAGCAGGCAAGTAAGAAAAATAGAAATGAAGAAAGAAAGGAAGGGAGGGAGGGAGGGAGGGAGGGAGGAAGGAAGGAAGGATGAGTGCATAGACAGATGGACGGAAAATTAACAGACAATGAATGAATGGATGGGTGGGTGGCTTGGTTGGTAAATAGATGGGTGAAAAGATGGGTGAATGGATAGCAAACTCATTTCCAGGCTCTCTGATAGCTGGACTGATTGAGGATAGATAGCTGGATGGGTGGCTGGTTTGACTACTTTGATTGACTACACTGTACTTCTACCCATATTATGTTTCTAGATAACCCTTCATACACATGATATAATCATGTACCTATAATGTTGGATAGTATCAAAAACTCGACAAGGGACTTGTAAAAACTGGACTTGATTTAGAGTAACATTACTTAAAAGGACCTTTCTTTACATGGTAACAGCATTCAATGGTATACAGCACCTAGTTTACAGTAACTCAAACATTGGAAGTGCTCAACACAACCTCTTTACCTAATTCTCTGATAATCAAGGACTTAACTTTCTTACCACAAAAGTATCTCCACATTGAAAATCAATGACAAGTTTAAAACAGAATCTACAATGCAAACAAAGTTATTCATATGAGAACTGCATTCACAAGTACACATGATGAACAAGTAAAGGCAAATGTGTTAATTTGAATGTGGGGCAAAATTAAGCCATTTTTTGTAGGGTATCGGGGGTGGTATGATACAGTCAGCAGGCAGATGAGAAGTGGGAGCTGAAGTAGGAATCTTCTTTGTGGTTAATTAAGCCCGCATGCACACTCATCTGGTATCTGGATTAATTCACAGTTGGCCTACTAAGAAAAAAGGTTACAGGACCATTCTTGTAATAATTTACATGACTAATAAAAATCCAGTCTCCAGATTCAATACTGTGCCAACCTTATTGTTACATAGACAAAGCCAAGAAGTGATCCCAACAGCTTGTATTCAGTTGTCAGGCAGGCAAAAAATGGGTAGAACAGTATTCCGTATACAAGGACAGCTACGATACCCTGAAAAACTAAAATGATACATTAAAACTTTTAAATTAGCTGTTAAAATAATTTTGTTTATCCTCCAATATAGCGTGTAAGTAATTTAAATGCATGTATTTAGTTAAAAAACAAACAAACAAAAAAACATTTTTACTCCTTTTTTAGGAATTGTGTGGTTCCAGAAAATATCCATACCCCCACCATGGAGGGAATTGGAAATTCCAGAGGGGTGGGGGGTCAGAGACCCAGCAAATTCTGGATGGGAGGGGGTTGGTCGGTTAATTTAGTTTCCATATGTCCTTTGATTCAATACGGATTCAAGTATCGATCTAGCTGTTCAACAATCCTTTCTTACCTACTAAGTAGATCTTTCATATGAAAAAATAGCAGCTTGAATACTTGTAGTTGAATCGCATTATATATGAAATGAATTTTCTTTCTTCAAAAAGCATTTTGGAGCTAACAAGTGCAAAGAACATGCTGTTGTGTGGAAATGGCCACCATTACTTGTTACCAGTCTACATGGAGTCACTTTGTGGACCGAAAAGCACTGGTGACTAGCCTAGTTTGTTTTCACATCAGTCTTGAAAGCTGTCGGGTGGCACATACATACATACATACATAGACTTTATTAACATGTTGGAGATATTTAGCTAAAAATAGCTAATTGGGGACACTAATGCATAAATTATAAAATATAAAATACCGGTACTAACATATACATGTAAAAAATAGACACATAGATAGTTGTTAAAAAAAAACAAAACAAAACAAAAACGCATGTTTCACAGTTCTAATTAGTTAATGAAGATAATAGTAGTAATAATGATAATAACAATAACAACACTAATAATAATAATGATAATAATAATAATAATAATGCTAATAATAATAAGTTCAGCATCGGCAGTCGATTTCTTTTGTGAAAATTAGTTTCTTTTTAAAGATAGAAATGATGTTACGCTTTCACTAACTTGAGAATTTCTTATTCATGTCTATCTCTGTTCATTTATGTGTAATTTCGATGTAAAATTGGCTTTTGTCACACATGTGTTTGTGATCTTTAATCTTTAATCTTTAACAAGTATACTCCTGAAACACTGTGGAACTATACTAGGAGTTGAAAATAACATAATAAAAGCACGTAACAAATAATTACAATATGTATATATACAGTAAAAATTTTAAGTTAGTAAAAGATAAAATAAACTAGATTAAGTATAATCTCGTCGAGATAAGTTAGGACGTCTGAATATACATTATACAAAAGATTTAATGGCTGCAAGAGCAATAGTCTTAAAATCATTTATATTAACATCTTCACAAATGGGTAAATTGTTCCATGCTACTATTGTTCTTGGATAAAAAGAAAACTTATAGACATCATTTGATACACGGATTTGTTGGAAAGGACGACTGTTCAGTAATCTGGTGGCCCTTGTTATTTCGTGGACTTCAGGAGGAAAGCTAATACCAACATGTCCCATTAAG
>Ga0126339_10002038_pt1 | contig 14297 bp, 5 predicted proteins | sample OrbTmetagenome_2_FD_92532 | JGI IMG/M metagenome (GOLD analysis project Ga0126339, IMG submission 92532) | Coral microbial communities from Petempiche,Puerto Morelos, Mexico - Orbicella T R C metagenome | ecosystem: Host-associated > Invertebrates > Cnidaria > Coral | place: Petempiche,Puerto... | reverse complement strand
TATTATTATTATTATTATTATTATTATTATTATTATTATACATTGAACTCACTGTCTCTTTTCTGATTGGGTGAAAACGTACAGTGAATTTTCAAAATCAGCTCCTGTAATGTCATCTCTGAAGATTATACAATAATCATGTCAAGGACGCTCAATTTCAAGGGTGATCATGTCATGTATGACCGTGGTGCATGGTTTCTAAGGGTAATCATGTCAAGTTCGCACACTTTGTGTTGCTGTCGTCAGTGAAGAAGCAAAAACATTACTTCCATTTTTTTTGTTCAATGTATAATAAAACAATTATTAGATTCGGTTTTTGTGATATCCAGAATAATCAAGGTCTCGGTAAGGGTTATCAGTCTCAGCTTTCGGCTTTGGCTGACAACCCCTACCTTGACCTTGATTATTCTGGATATCACAAAAACCGAATCTAATTATATTATTGTTTATAAACTGTGATGTAAAATTGGATAAACATGTAAACTAGGAGGTGGTATGTATGGCATATTGGTGTAATGCTGTTTGTGTTGTCACTGACTGACAATAAGTGCTTTATATTATATTTCAGGCAAAACTTGATCAAATTCAAAGTCAGGAAACTTCCTTTAAGGTGGATGCTGTTTTGTAGATTTATGCACTCACCACTATGCTTTCATTATACATGACAGGAATTTGATCTTAAACACAAGAGAAGTTTCAAAAGCACAAGCCACATGCAAGTGTTTTACAAGTCAGTTTCCCAAGTGTTCTCAAATAACCAAAAAATTAAAAAAAAAACAGTTTGCTGTACTAATAGGTGTCGATAAAGCATGCAAAACAACAATAATTTGGACATCTTGTTATACTTTAATACATACAGTACTCAAGAATGGTATGAACCAATACAGCATGTACAGAACGCAGTCTTTATTGTAACTTTACATGTTGTTAATGTTAACAGCCTGTGAGATGTACTCAACCAGCATAAGCTGCCACCCTAGTAAATGCCCTGTTATCCTAGGCAATACTTTGTTTAAATCATCACACAATTTTTGCATCATTATTATTTGACCAGGGTATAAAGAAAAATTTATTTTCCGGCTCGCCCACAGGCAAGCTCGAACTACTGTATGGTGTATCATGTACTAGTTCAAAAGTCATTCTCGCTATCCCCCCAAACTTTCTTAGAGCACAATCTGTATTTCAATTTCCTTAAATTTCATTTTAAGCCTAAATGCATGATCTGTCCAGCTCTACCGATTATTCCATCATGTTTAAATACATGTAAAGTTATTCAGCTCAGTTCAGTTGACTTTACAGGACAATTTATATTCATATACCTTGACTGGTAGTTTTAACTTTTGACTGGTAGTTTTGACGTTTCATTATATTCTATCCCCAGTTTCGTGAAAAGAGAATTGAGCAAGAAAAGGAGCTCATTCAAAGACAGAATAAATGGCTTAGTGAAGAACTAAATAGCAAAACGGATGAGTTGGTCAAACTTCGGAAAGAAAAGGTATTGTGCTATGAAAGGTGTAAGTGGCAGTTTTCAGTTTGATTCATCTCTAGGAAGAGAGTTACATGTTAGGGTAAGGCTTTCTAAGGTTAGTGTCTAAATGTATCTGTTTGGATATTAAGAAAACTTGCATTGCACAGTGCAATTTTATTTTCAGATCTGCAGCCATTTCATTTTCAGTGATAACATTATTTCAACCATACATATTAATTACTGTATTTTGATATTTGTTAACAGTCTTCTCAAGTATTGGAACTTCAGTCTCAGTTAGATGAGAGAACTGAAGAGGTGAGGATTTTTCTGAAACACATGCAATGAAGCCCACTATCATTTAACCTCAAGAGAAACTTGCTAGTGTCTATTGAGGCAGGAGCCAGGAGAGGGTGGAAAGGGAGGGATTAACTTGTAAATGTTAAACAAATTCACACATCACCCTTGCTTTGTAATTAGCTACTATCAACATTGGCTTCATTCCTAAATTTACACACCATACGTGTATGTCTTTTGATACTTTTCATGCATCACACTAATTTTTTGCCCTCATTTGTCACGCTTAAACCCTTTGGCACCCTCTTCATGGATGTCTTAAAAAGATTAAGGGACATACCAATAGAGGGGTATTGCATATACTGTAATCCAGGGACAGCGGAGGTGCATACAATAATATTATTAGGAGGTCAATAAAGGATTATCTGACTGTGTAAGGGACTGATAGAGGTACATGTAGTAAACAAAGGATAATTTAGATGTATCAAGTTATAAGGGGTCAACAGAGGAGCATATACAAGGGACTGATAGTCAAGAGGTATTATTCATTTGTATATAATTAGGTGACAAATGTATATGTATAAAATTATTAGGGTGCAGTAAGGAAATATTCTTTTGGCAAGGGAACAACATAAGGGCTAATGAAAAAAGTTCTGAATTTCGACAAATATTCAATGTAATGCTTGAATTTTGTGGTGTAATCAATATTTACATGCTTGTAGTTTTTATTATCTTCCTTGCAGCTTTCTCATTTCAAAACATCAGCAGACACTCTGAAGGAAAGCAATACTGAAATGAACAAGAAGGTGGAAAGCTACATGCAGAAGTTAAAAGAGGTAAGGTACAGGAGGTTGCATTGTGGGTTTCATATTCAAAACTTAATTAGTAACTAAGGGCCCAGATGCACTGGGCAAATTTTGGTTTATTTTGCGAAAAAATCTGTCATCAATTCCCTGAGACAAGTGCCTCCGGTGATTTTTAGATCTACCAAATTTTGTCAAGGCTTACCAAACTTCAAAGACGCCGTTGTCCTGCCTCGGAGCAGGACAAATTTTTGTCAGGCGTGAAATCTGACTGATTTTTCAATTTACATGCCATGATTTGAAGGAAAATGTCAATCAAGAAAATTTGATCTCTTTTTTTAGTCGGAGTATTTCAGTCCAAAGCCCGCCAAAATTTAATTTATATTTGCGCGGCAATCAAACGATAAACATGGAAAATTCATACCTCGGTATGCTCCATGACGATCCGTTCGCACAGTACAACTATTACGGTTCCCAAGTCTACGTTAATGTTCCAGCTGCATTTCCAGGACCAAGCTCTGCTCAATTTGTACATCCGTATGTCCACCCGAGTCAGCCGAGTACAAGTACAAGTACAAGTTTCATGACTACACGTAATCAAATTGAAAGCAGCCAAGCTGAGGATTCAAGAGCAGACGAGAGCAGAAAAAGAGGCAAAGGTCCAAAGAAACAAGCAGCAATTTAATTTCCATGTGATTGACACTTGTGGTTAACAAATATTTTGCTGTGATTCAATGCGCCCACGCTTGGCAAGTTAAAAATTTGGCAGAGACAAATTTTGTCGAGATTTTTGGAAGGGCCAAACAAATTTGGTCAGTCCAGTGCGTCCAGACCCTAAATTCCAAGTTCATTTGTTGTTCAAAAAAGGTGCTCTCTGGTAGTCCTGGACAATCAGATTTTCACTCTCACAAGTTTGCCTTATCGGCAAGGGCCCAGTCAAGTCATCTGTCAATAACATTAAAATAAGCAAAGTATAATTGTCCAGCATGTGGTTTCTCTATTTTTTCCAGTTAAATTTGAACAAACCATACTGCCAAAATTTTGCCTTTGCACGTACACTCCTTCTCCCTCAGAGTAGTAAACTGGCTTGAGCCCGCAATCCAAACGAAAAACCAGTACCTGTTCAGCAGCCAACTTCAAAAAATTACATGCAATCTAAATGAGTTCTTAACCTGAGCCCACGATATGGTCACATGATACTGGTCAGCTGATACCTTGTTTTGACAGCTGTCAGTTAACCATAAATTGGATGTTCAATATCAAAGATGTACCTATGGTAATGGTGCTACTCTCTTATTTTCCAAGGGATGGGGCATGGGGTATGGGCATACGTATGTACAGACAGTCACGTGACAACCATAATTTTTAGATTAATGGGTTAGCAAATTTTCTAAGGTATGGGGCTTTGGTCACGGGCCTTGGGTGCACAGGAGCTCTGCTACTAGGTTATCTTATCCAGTCTTGGCCTGTCTGTCTCTTGAAGACAACTGAGTTTATTTGAAGTACATGTACACTATAGAAGGGTTTGGAGTTCATGAGCAATGACATTGATTAGTATTGTTGGCCATTTGGTAGGCTCGTGAGCATTTTGTTAAGATGGAAGACCACTTCAAAACAGAGCTTGCCTCACAGTCAAAGTTGGCAGTACTTTATAAGGTAACTGAAAAGTTATTGATAAAAAAGGAAATAAAAGAAAAGTTAGCAACAAGCTATATTATTCTCTTCCAGAAGTTAACCTCTCTCCATACTAACAAAATACAACTGAAACCCTTAACAATAACTTAAGTTTGAATTTCTGACACCCAATAGGGGACTTTAGATTTGAGTACGGGTATGAAATCGAGTGTGAGAATGACTTTTCAGTTCTTTGCAGTGAAATAATAGTGACATATATGCAGTGATAGCACAAGAAGAACCAAGATACATCATTGGATATGATTTGATCGTCGTATTATTCCCTTCTACATTTCATTGTAACAATTTATAGTTAATTTCATTCGCTAGCAAAGAGATTTTGAGACATTTTCTAAATCTTTACAAGTTATTTGAAACAATGCTTTTCAACATTTTATTTCTAGGACAGTGCTGATGAAGCAAAACGGAAAAGTGAAGACTTGTTGACAGCATGTGAAGAACTTCAAAAACTGTTAAAAGAATCAAATGAAGGTATGTGCACCTGCTGGTAAACAACTATAGAATGTTAGTACTTTAAATAACTTAGATATCAGAGTATAAAATAAGATAAACAAGTACATGTGGTCATCATCACCTGACTTATACCCCAAGAAATGCACCAGAAACTCTGAAAGTGACCACTTTTCACCCATTTTAGCTACAGGATTAAATTGAAAAAAAGTTAACTAACCTGAAGAATCTAACCACTTATAGTTTAAATAAAAGATTATCTGAGATCAGAATGTAACTACAACATTTATAACTTACAATATATGTAATTTTATTGGAACCCATTGGCAAGTACATTTTATTTTAATTTGTTGCAGAGTTCTTTCGCTATGTTTTGAACTGTTTCAACAAAAGGCTTTGTGACATGTACTTTCTTGTAACATGTACTTTCTTGTACCCTTAGGTCGTCTTGATCTTGACAGTAGGTTAAGTGAACAAGAAAATTCTCATGCAGAGAAAGTCAGGGAGTTTGGTAAGTTATTACATGTAATTTCTTTTGCCACCACATGTTTCAAGTTAGATAAAAATACATGTTGAGGTGGAACACCAGGCACTTAAAAAATGGCAAAGTTTTGGCAAAACATTGTTACTCTACATGTATATAATGAAGCTGTACAGTTTTAAATTTCATTAATGCTAATTATTGCTGCTCTCTTTACAGAGGAAAGGATCAGTAAACTAGAGAAAGAGCTTGAAAACGCTAATGATTTGTTAGCTGCTGCAAGGCAAAGAGGTAACAACAGTACATGCACCAGTATGTATTAACTAAGTTTTAACTTTACTCTGTACCTACAGATTGGAATCCATGTTGGTTGAAATTGTAGCAACATTAGATGTGTTCTCTTAATAAGCTTATGAAATTATGTCAGAAAAGCTGAGAATTTTAATGAGTGTTTGTCTCAAAATGCACAGTGACCTAGTTATGTTATTTTTTGACTTCATCCACATTATAATCCATTTCCATCTAATCAGTGCTGTAGTCATGAATTGTAAGTGGTTCTTGATTGTGCTCATAAATATATTAAGTTTCTTGAAAACATGCTAATGTCAGTGACCAAGTATCTAGTCCTTGATCGTACCCACCACTTGACTTTTGTACCATGAAAGTGACTTTGTGATGTGAAAATCTTGCACAGGTGTAGCACCTCTAACTCCAGAAGAGTTAAGTACTCTTTCACCAACTGCTGCACTTACCAGTTCCTATATGAAATCTGGAATGACACTCACCCAGGTATATTGTACACGTATGCTATGTACATGTATAATGGAATAAGATATACACAGGATATTTGCAACAGTCTTTTATTGTTGTTCTTTTTATTACAAATTCAAATTCACGCTTTTGATTGTGTACTGTCACACTTACTGTGTGTTGTGTTTAGAATATTTGCTACATTGTAAATAGTACATGTACACGAACCTACTTGTAGCTCATCATAAGTGATTCTCCTGTAGGTCAGGGGTAAGACTATCATTCCAAGCAATTTACTTACACGTAAGGTCATGGAGTTAACTCTCATTAGGCTCAGAATTGTTTCTTTGTTGGTGCTCTTGACAAACTGGAGACAGTTACTCACAATATTGTTACAATCTACCGTCACTGATGTTGAAAACCAAATCACTGCTTATTTAAATTTGTTCTTTTGCAGATTTATAGTCAATATGTGGAGGTGCAAGATGCATTACAACAGGAAAAAACTGAAAACACTCGACTAAAAATGTACCTGGATCAGATACTTAAGGTACACATGTAGCTGAACTATGGAAGAACTCTTGATGTTTTTTTTTTTTTTTCCATCTCTTTATCCTGCAGACTTTTTTGGTAGGGTGCTGATGGTTCTGAAGGAATAATCACTGACAGTGATTTACATTGCAGGAAATTGAGGAAAAAGCCCCTGTTCTTCTGCAGCAGAAGAGAGACTATGAACAGGCATTACACAGCGTGGATAAACTCACAAAGAGATTAGACGTGGCTCTTATGGTGAGTTGAACAAATTATTTCAGTCAGCGATAAGAACAACTGCAAACTGTGTACATACATGTATTTGTTGTAGTGATGGGAATACTTGTAATTATTTGGAGTAAATAAACATATGGAGTAAAATTAATGTCAAGCTTATTTCACCATGGTGGTTGTTGTATTTAACATACTTTTTTTGTGCTTGTCACTTTAATTTAACATGACAACAGGAACGTGATGAACACACGGTATTTGTTGAAGAAGCTACAAAGAAAAGTGAACATCTGAAGAGAGAAAATGACAGACTGAGGAATCTGTCTGCTGATTTAAGTCAACAGGTTTGATGCAAACGTTACTTGTTTAGTTTTAGTAACTAGTTTTATCTAGTGTCCCTATTTAGATTGTTCCGGATACATTGTAAGTGAGGGGTCCCGGGTCAAAACCCAACAAGGTCAGCTGCATGACCTGACAAATTGATAGAAAATTTATGCTGATTTGATGGGAGCAGTGGGAATTGACCCATTGGAATTCCTTGTCAACACCCTGTCTTGAAAACTTATCTGGAACCCTGCATTTATTGGTTGTAATACAGTTATTTCAGATTGTCATTTCAAGAAAGGCGGTCAGTCAGTCAGTCAGTCAGACAGACAGACAGTCAGTCAGTCAGACAGTCAGACATTTAGACAGATAGTCAGTCAGTGAGTCCATCTGTCTATCAGTTTGTCAGTCTGTCAGTCCATCAGTCTGTCAGTCAACATAACCTCTGTTATCAACACAACAACTTAACTGAATAAAGAATGCCACCACTCTAGAAGACAAATGAACACAACTCTTGTTTCACTGATGTTTACAGGTTCCTTTATTCAAAGTGCATGTGTAAAAACAAACATCTGAGGGTGAGTGAGAGGATGAGGTCAGTAGTAACAGACAGCATGATCAAGACCATACATTATGATTTGATCTTTAAATACCTACAGGTCCAAGTGCTTTTGAAGGAATGTGAGGAGGCTAGAGGAGGTGTAGTCAGCTCTGAGACTGTCAGTATGCATCCCATGTCAAGTGCCGAGGTCACTAGCTCATCGCAAGTCATCTCTGAGCATCTTGTTACTTTTAGGTTGGTAGGCTCCTGGCTTGGATTTAGTAGTTAGATTGAGATTTGTAGGTAGAGGGAAGTCCTGAAAATGGCTGCTGTTGGTGGCTGGTGTTTGAACAAGTCATTCACTTTACAGTACGCTGGACAAAACTGTTCTGGATCAACGTTTTACAACAAAAAATGAAAACAAACAAATTGAAACGACTAATTTTGTGATTGTCTTAAACTCTACTAAATTCCACACATGGAAACTTATTTTTATGTGGATCACGTAAGAAAGGCTTGCATTACACCTTGGCCAAATTTGGTAACAGAGTCACAAAAGTACGTAAAATCACGTAATTTCTGAGAAATAAGAGTCACATTTAGAGTGTTGTTTTGCGAAGAAATTCTTTACATGCTGGTGGATTTTTGGGCAAGATTTTGACAAGAAAGCATAAGAAAGACTTACAACTTTATTTGGCCACTGAAATACGATACTGTCTTCAGAGACTGATCTTTGAAGTCTGTAAACTGATCTTGCCACTAGACTGGTCTTCGGCCTGTTTTGAATATGGCTGCCTTTAGCTTACGCCTCGCACAAGCCACAATTGCACAAGATACTACTGTGTTAAAGCATGATCAACTGAGAACCTCAAACAATGCTATTTTTGCTTTTAAGAAAGTTTTCAGACCTTTTTTGGAGCTCACCTACCAGGAGCTTGCCATTTTCTCATAATTTCTTGCTTAACAGCTCAAAATAATTTTCTTTGGTTTGCCTTGTGGCCTTCAGTGGTAGTAGCATCACAACTTGAATCTTTGCTTCTCTAAACTGCTGATGTATTACAGGGTTATAGTGCTGTTTAGATGGATATCGCTCCTTCTTCATAACATTTCGTCTAATTCATGAAAGAATTCCACAAACAGGCAACAATGTTCTTCGCACAACAACACTGATCTAACACTACCATGTAAATGTAAACTATGACTATTTTTTTTCTCAGAAATCGTGCAATTTTCCGTACTTTTGTTATTCATTCCGCAAATTTAGATTCTCTGTAACTCAAGTCTTCCTTGCGTGATTGATATGAAATTAAATATCCATGTGTGGAATTTAATAAAGTTTAAGACACTCGCAAAATTATTTGCATCACTTTACTTGTTTTAATTTTTCGTGTTAAAACATTGATCCAGAACAGTTTTGTCCAGCATACTACTTAAGATGACTATCACTCAGGTTTTTGAAACATCAATCACTGAATTCAACAGTCTTCGGGCTTAAACTCACCCTAACAATCATGCTACACACTCTTTTGTCAAAACAAGTGGGCAGTTGAAGAGGATCAAGAAATTTGTCAACTAAATAAGTTTTGATGTATGTGAGTGGTCAAAACCAAAGAACTGAAAGGAAATGTTTGCCTTGATTAGTTAGATGTCTTTAAGTTAATGATTCTATTGAGCTGTAGTGCAATACTTATAAATGCTGTTAAATGCAATTTAACAAAGTTAACAACAAAGAGTAGCTTGTTCTTCAGTCAGCGGTATTTGTATGGTATTGCAAGCTCAGTGCACTTTGCCATTTTACCAGTGTGTTCCAGCGTGGTGGTCCTGGAACGTTTTGGTCATAGAATTGAGCCATTTCCTGCACACCTTTGGTCTATTCGATGACATCTTTCTTTCCCCCCTCCCCTCCCCATCTCCACTGTTAACTCAGTGTGACAGGTGCCTGGAAGACTGCATGGGGGCTCATCGCTAGGTTGTGGGGATTGCCAGTCATGGGAGTATTATACTGTCTAGGGGCCGGCTGGTCACAGTGGAGGCCCCTGGATATCCCAGGCACCCATCTTCCATGTAGCACAATGCAGTTGTTAATTTAGTTTTATCAACAGAATCACTAATGATATCTTAAGTGAAAGATCAATTGCCTGAAAATGGTAGAGAAAACTTGTGGAACATCTTTCCATTGATTGCTTTCTGTATTTCACTTAATATACTTTAACCACACGCAAAGTTCAGTAAATCAGCAACATACATGTACTGTAATTAACTATTATTTCATTCTTCTTTTTTAACCTGTGTCAGGAATATAGAAGAACTTCAACAGCAGAATCAGAAACTACTTGGAGTTATCAGGGAACTAAGTGAGGAGAAAGAGAAGAGGGAAGGAGATGGCATGTAAGTACTACTTGTATTTTGTGAAGATGATGGCTTTGATATACTGGGCTTTCTATTGCTATCACCTAACAGTATCAACACTTTGAGACATGACAAAAACTAGTCAATATTGTAGTTGCCATACTTGAAATTGAACAATACCGCAGCACTACATACATAGTCTGCATACGAGCCAAGTGGCCCATCAGGCCGGAGCTTATCCCAGTTTCTGTCAGTAGCATGAAACAACAAGGAGTATTTCTTCTGCTCCCTGGATGGGATGCTAGGCCATTGCAGGGGTACCCAGCATTAAACTCAGCAGCACCCATTCACACTCTTGCGTGGAGAGAGGCACTGTGGGGGTAAAGTGTCTTGCCCAAGAACACAACACAATGAGCAAGCAGGCATGGTAGTTCTTTAATAAGCTAATTTAGTTTTGGCTATTGTTATCCTTTGGCATGCATAGAAGTGCTAATTGACATTGTTAAATGGATACTCGAACTGTTTTCTAGAGCTTAAAATGTTATAATTATAAACATTGCTCGCAATGCTAAACAAAAGAATCTTCCATTAGAATTGAAGGATTACAGAAGCAGTTAGAAACTTCACTGAAGGAAGTAGACGGTCTCAAGGAAGCAAGAGAAAGACAAGTGCACATGGTTAGTAACTTCCATTATTTTTCCCACAAGTATCCTGTTTCCTGTTAATTTTTTACCTCAATTTCCCTTATCCCGAAAACCCTCATAGAGATTAGTGGTCTCACTGTGGAATCACTGTCTCTTAATTTTGTTTTAATACCAGTCAGTAATCATTTTCGATGTCATCTCATTCAGTTTTCATAACTGTTGTTTGACAGGTTGAGGCTGTCATTAGGCAACGTGACATGTACCGTGTCCTTTTAGCAAACAGTGGACAAACGCCGGTGAGTAATTGGTGAAGTGAGAGAAACAAGTGGGAAGACTTTATGTTTACTGACCCAAGGTTGTACAAGATCTGCAGTCGTGAGGATACATACAAACCATGTATCTCTATACGGACTACAAAAAGTTGACTCTGCTTTGTCTAGAGTCAGTCCCAGTGATCCATGCTTCAGGAGTGAATCTTCTTTTGTTCTGCAAGGCTACACCCAGATAATGCCTAGGAGAGGCCAGTTCAAGACTGCCAATTGTCATTAATGCAGTCATCTTCCTCACAGCTGAATGGTTAACTGTTTTATTTTTATTTTATTTTTTTTATATATATTTCAAGATACCAACAACTGATGTTGACCTGTCTGTGTTAGCTTCCACTCCATTACCTAAGACTCCTGATAAGTCCAGTGCTGAGTTGGAGGAAACTAAAGTGGCTCTTAAAGAATTGCAGAGACACTTTGAAACTTACAAGACTGAGAGGGCACAGGCTGAAGAGTAAGTCAGGTTCAATTGAATTTATCTCGTGGTACATACTGTAAATGTCTGATGTCGTGGCTATAGGTTGGCACATGCTAGCATGGTTTCAAGTAAAATACTACATACTGTACACATGATTGGAGCGTCAGGTACATGTAGTATATGCTAGTGTGATTTTGCTAGTTTAATTTGTTTGTTTTTTTGTTTTTTGTTTTTTTTGTTTTTTTGGCCTTTTTCATTTGCGTGTAAAGCCTATAAAATATCAAAGAGCTTGTTAAATAGGGCCTGTTGTTACTGTTTATTGCAATGCTGTAGGCTAGATGCTGGCACACTCTTCGTAGCTACTTTAAAATTGAGAAACAACTTCATTGAAAGCTAAATTAATTTCTCCCATGTTTTTCATTTTTAAAAAGAAGCTAATCTTTACATTTTGCTTTATTTCAGGAAATCCAGTGAAAGACTAGATAAACTACAAGCTGAAAGCCATGAATTAAATGGAACTAATGCTCGGTTGAAATCTCAGGTGAGATTGCAGGGTTGCAGAAATAATAACTTAATTTACCTCCTTGAGAATCTTAAATACAGCATTTGCTGGCAGACCGGAGGTAGTTGGTTAGAAAAATTACAGTCACAATCAAACTTCTTACAGACACCTCAATGATCTAGGCACTGTCATGTACTATACTGTAAACAGTTCACTTAATCCCAAAGAAATTCATAAAATTTAATATTATATCTTCCTTGTGGTGTTCCTGTTGAAGAGAGTTTTGATTGTACTGAAAAATTCCTCTGTAAATGTAATATTATTATGGTAACACACTGGTCATTGTTAAGAATTACATGTACTTCTGCCTAGTTCATTCACATTATCTAGTGTAACCAAATGTTGTAACCTCTGGCCCTATCCCCCACTTGCTGGAAAGGAACTAAAAAAACTGAACTATATAATCTTGTTACAGCTGGAATTTGCTGAGGAGAGATATGCAATGCTCAAGTCAAACTCAGAGGCGTTCAAAAAGGAAGCCTCTGCTGTCTCTGAGAAATCTCGTAGCTTACAGGTGGCTCTCAGTAAGGCACAAGTAACTCTTGACAGTGTTTCACAGGTCAGTCAATGTGATTAGTATGTGTAATCAAATGGTGATGAGTGAAATTAAGAACTAATTTCTCACACTTTTGTCAAACTTCTAATAATTTCCGAGCCTTTAGGCGAGGGAAGTTATTAGAACTTTGACAAAATGCAAGTGAAATCAATTCTTAATTACACAAGTAAACCATTTGATTACCTCTTAATATCATGGATGACAAATTACGCTTACAATGATCATTGAGGCATTTTACTTGAGCCTTGATGTGGAACATCTTCAAAGAGGCATTTACTTTACCCCCATAGGGGAATATAAACAGAGTTTAGGTTGCTGTTGGTGTCAGTTTTGGATAAAAATTATAGGAGTTATTGTGTAATTATAATTTATTGAAAATAGCTTGTCAATGAGTTTTTAATATGCCCATCAAATAACCACCTCTCTTGTAATTAAGCACTGCCCTGGAATAAATACCACATTTAAAATGTTCAAAAATTTAACAAAAGCTGCAGTTCTTTTTCAAGGAAATACTATTTTAACCTAGCATTGGGCTGTATCTGGGAAACATTTCATAGCCATTGAGTGTTTGGCGCTATATACACATGCCATACTGTACATGCCTAACTAGAGAGAAAGTGACATTGTTGTATTGTCTACTTGGCATTAGGAACTTGCAAACACCAAGGAGAAATGTAACAAGCTTGAGGTGAGTTTCTTTTATCATTGTAAAACAACAAAAGTGATAGGAAAGTTTTACGTTCTGCTAAATGTAGAATTATTTTAATTTCCTTACAAGTTTCAAACAAGATAGAGTTGCTCTGCTGCTTGCTATCTTGCAAACAAATCTGACTGAAGCTAGAGAACTGATAACTATGTGGCTGTACTACTGAAACAAGACTATCACATATGCCACACTTTCATTTGGCTTATCTAAGTGATGAATAATTCATGAAGGATAAACCAGGGAAGATGAAAGCATCTCTAAATCAGGTAGTATACAGATTTTCACTGAGATGACCATTCTGTAACTGAAATGAGAGGGGAGCCACTTCTTGTGAGACAAATGATGTGTTTTACTTGTCTCATCTCTTGAGGCCAAAACATGTCATATTGCAGCATGGTCAAGTGGTTAGGGCAAAAAATGTAATGTGGCGATTGTGGTTTTACATTGCATTTTTACCACCAGCTGGAGTAATTTTGTTCCAACACCCCAGTCATCTGGTCAACCATCTCCTAACCAGTTTGGGTTCCCAGTTTGTTATGATGTGTTATTTTGTAATTATAGTTGTCTTGAACATCATTCATTTGTGGGGAGAAGAAAGTTAAATATTAAGTAATAATTATGATAATTTTTTTAAAATTATTAATTACTATCCTTCAAGGAATTGAGTGACATTGTACCCAGCAATAACAAACTCAGGTGTACACTGGAGGTGTACACTGGAGGTGTACACTGGAGCCACATGACCTTTTTAGAAATGAGCTGGCCACACTGTCTCAATTAAAATGATGAAATGATAATGGTGTAGTGTTTTTTTGTACACTGTATAATATTTTCGAACACATCATTTTGGCATCAAATCTCAGGTAACGTGTGAAAACCTAAAAGCCGAGAAAGCTCTGATGAAGGAGTCAGAGGTTCGCCTGATGCAGGAAAACAAAAGTTTGTTGGAACATCAGAAGTCACAGAATGTTCTGGTTACAAATCTACAGACCTTACAGGTTAGCATAGGTTACATGTATATCAGTAATATAGACATCAGTAAGAGTGAAAAGAAATCTAGTTTTGTTCTTTTGTGCCTAAACATAAGATACAATACAATGCAATTCAATTATAAATTTATTGATACTCCCTTGGTGGGGCTTTTCAGTGACAATACAATGGGCCATTC
>Ga0126339_10002037_pt1 | contig 14299 bp, 10 predicted proteins | sample OrbTmetagenome_2_FD_92532 | JGI IMG/M metagenome (GOLD analysis project Ga0126339, IMG submission 92532) | Coral microbial communities from Petempiche,Puerto Morelos, Mexico - Orbicella T R C metagenome | ecosystem: Host-associated > Invertebrates > Cnidaria > Coral | place: Petempiche,Puerto... | reverse complement strand
TTTGCGTTCGTGAAATTTGTTACAGCATCTCAGCACAAAAGATAACGAAAGAAATCTTTGTCAAGATTTGTTGACAATTCAAACACCGACTCGGACTTGAAAGTGCACGAGCTGCACTATGCACTATGCTCCTGGTGAAAGACAATGTTCAGAAGTTGAGAATTACATGACGTCAGTTGAACGTGTCATCTCATATACTTACATTCAGCAAGAGCCTGGGTACGCTAATCGATCTCAGCCTCCAGAGAACTGGCCGGAGAACGGCGAAATCACAGCAAAGAACCTGGGTCTAGTTTACTATCAGAGTGAACCAAAAATACTTAAAGATGTTAGCTTTACTACACATGCGCACGAGAAAATTAGAATTGTTGGTCGCACAGGAGCTGGCAAGTCATCATTGGTTTCAGCTCTCTTTCGCATGCCTCAACCATCCGATGACGTCATCATTGATGACGTTAACATCAGGGATCTTAACATTCAAAGCTCTCGTCGAGTGATGTCAGTTATTTCCCAGGATCCAGTTCTTTTTACCGGTTCACTGCACATGAACTTAGATTCTTTTGAGGAACACGATGACAAGGAACTCTGGGATGCATTGGAAGAAGCGAGTTTCGAGAGCATGATGAGGAAGTTACCAAAACGACTTAGCGAGGAGATTAAAGAATGCGGGGCAAACTTCAGCGTTGGTGAAAGGCAACATCTGTGCCTGGCTTGCACATTGTTGAAAAAAAGACCAAGATCATAATAATGGATGAAACAACAGCAAATGTGGATTACAGAATTCGCACAAAATTTAGACACTGTACTGTCATTACAATTGCACATCGACTGAACACCATCATAGATTACGATCGAGTTTTGGTTCTAGAAAACGGCCAAGTTGTCGAATACAACAAACCGGAAAAGCTGTTGGAGAATGAATACGGGCAATTTTCGAGACTTTACCATGGCTATGATAAGGATACCGACTAGTATAAGCCTGTTTCAGGCGTTCTTTTAGTTAGGGAGCAGCGCTGATGGAAAAATAGAATAGGAAAGGGGTCGGGGACGCGCCACCAACTAACTGAGCGCACTTTGAGAGGCTGAATAATCAGGTTACAGTAAAGCCCGAATTCTACAGCTACAAGAAATGGACATCATGGGTCAATCGTATTGAAGGCGCCGTTTCAATACTGGCTGTAAATTTCAAAAAAAATTGTGTTTTGTTTTGTTTTGTTTTTCATTTTTCAAAATACAGTCGAACCCTTAATAAGGTGCCACCTAGCTATTAAACGGCCACCCCTATTATTCGGTCAGTAATCATAGTCCTCACCGCAAAGTTACAAAACTCAAACCAAAATTTTCGCCCATCCTGGATTAGCTTAATCGGGCTTTGAAAAACCCGACCCAGGAGCTCCGCCTTTAGGCTTGGCTAAATCTATATCCGAAGGAAAAGAAAACAAACAGCGGATACATACATTACAAATAGACAACGCATAGTCTAAAAAACTTAACTCTATTGAAAACATACATCTTCAGAAGTGACGGTTATAACTATAACAAAATATTATAAATTTAAAAATAAAGCGAGGCACTGTTGACAAGTATAAATTAATAACAAATTTGATACTTCCGGTAGAAATTAATAAAGAAACAGCTTCTCACTGCCAACGTTTTCATTAAGTGAGGGTTTTAAGTCACTGATCAATAGCGTTCCTTTAATTTTACAATGCAAGTCGGACTTTCCAGTAGCAAGGATTTCAAAATGGTCCCATTTGATGTTGTGACCGGTAGAGATGACATGGTCTGCAACAGCGGAGGCGTGACCATCTTGTGAAAGAGTTTTGAAATGCTCGGTCTTCCTGTCATGCAACCATCGTTTGGTTTTACCGACGTAGGAGAAATCACATGCAGTCCCAAAAATTAGCTTTCTATACTATTTTAGATCTCTGAGAGCAGCAGAACAGATCTTTGTATGGAAATAAAGACTTCACCCTGCAAGTATTTTGACAAATCCATAAAACTTACTGATACAAGGTTTAACACGTCGGAAGAGAGCTTCGCTTTGGAAACCTAAAAAAGAAAAGACTAGGATGACATTTTTCTTCGGAACAGTGTGGGCAGGTTCAGCAGATCTGTTCTAATAACTCCATTAAGTAAGCGGCCACTATCCATCTCCCGAAGGTGGCCGTTTGATTAATAGGGGTTGAATTGTAGTCAAAAAGGCATAGGAGGGACAGGAAGTTTCAGTACAGACTGTACTAGACTGAAATCGCAGTTAGCTCCTAACTGAGAATCACCCTAACTTCAAAACAATGGAAGATGAAGGATATGGAAATTAATCCTACTTATTAAATACTGTATCACTGGATATTACAATTCGAGAGTTTTCATTGGCCATTATACCATGCTCTACAAATATGGTAAGCGTACGCGTGATATTTTGGGGCGTTTTTATTTTTATTTTAGTTTAGTTTTCCATATTTTGGGAGTGCAATTATTCCACGAGTGCGCGTTGGATATGAGGTGGTAGATGGCCAACGAGGCGCGTAGTCAATTATTGTCCTCGAACATTAACTATTCCGAGGAGCGAACGGTTTTCGGAGAGCGTAGCTTGAGGAAAACTGTGAGTTTTGAGGAACAGATAATGTCTAAGAACAAATATCCCAGCATATTTCCGCGCAAAATGGAGACTAGTTTGTGTATTAACCTTCAAATATTTTTCGAAACACACGCGTTTTGAAAATTGGTAAATATCACTCGGATATTCCCCAGTTTTAGCTGAGGGAATATTCACTCACCTGACGCGTTTAACTCAATCGCGCGCGAGCGAATATATTTAATTTGATGGATTATAAGAGATGATAGATAGTCAACGAGGCGCGTAGCGCCGGGTTGGCTATGATCATCTCGTATCTAACAAGCACGAGTCGAATAATTGTTTTATTAAAAACGTCCCCCAAATGTAGAAAACTAAAGTAAAATAAAAATGAAAACGCCCCCAAAATTACGCGTACGCTTACCATATTTGTATAGCATGGTATAATGGCTCATATACCGTGATGGCTAAGCAACTGAATACTCTTTAATTGCATTATCCAATGATCCAGTTTGTAATAATTATTATTAGTATAATTTTCAGAGGTAAATATAAGAATTAGACATTCTGATTGGCCGAAAAGCTCGGCTTATGACGCTATATCCACCGCGCTAGGCGGTAAATATAATAGTTTTGAGCTTGGTTACTAAGCTCGCCACCTTTGCCATCTCGGTAAGTAAACCTGGCGCATAGTTGCTGAATGAATTTTTCGTTTATTATAAAGACCTCACCCCAAGTCCAGAATATTTGAAAGGATGGAGAATTTTAAAGTGACTGTTGTCGCCCTTGGACCAAAAATCTTTTCAAGAACTCGTATTCAAGGCATTTAAGATGCGTAAACGCCGTGGTTACGTTGATCGCCAGCAGGTCAGATCGATTGACCGAAATTCCTTTTTCTTCAAACTAAAGCTACTAATTTTTAGACAACTGTGAATGAAGTCAACAACGATAAAACAACGGTAACAGATGAATTTATTTTTCTTATAGCGTTTCGTTTGTTTGTGTTATTGCCGCACTCGATGTGTAAACTGATTCACAATCGATGTAAATGTAAGCTTATTATTAAAACTACGGCTGGATACGTGTATGCAAACGATTGCAATTGCGTCTGTGTTTTTATGTTCTAGTCCGTTATTTTGTAGTCCTTGATATTCACCTCTGAAAATTATACTTAAACAATCATTCGCCTATTGGTGACTATTCACCTCGACTTTGTCTCGGTGAATACTCAACAATTTTCACTTCGCCTTCGGATAATGCAATTCTAGCTATCTGATTGGTTCAACGGATCTCGGTAACCAGCCATTTGACCTGCGTTTGACCTTATATGGAAATGAATGCGGAAAATGTCGCTCGGCAAAAATTTTTTCGCGGAGCCAAGTTTCGCTGACGAAAAAATGGAAAAAAAGCAGATTAGATGAGCTATCTACAGACAAAATAAATATGTGTTGATAAATGAATAAAGATGGTGAATTTTTTTTTATATGTTATTTGCCGGCGGGTAGGTCCGTATAGTGAAAAGACCTCGGCGACAGTTTTTCACTATACGGGCCTCCCAGCCGGCAAATAACATATATTTATTTTTTCCTCAGTTCGTGAGCGGGCAAAATTCAACAAATCAGCACGACGATCCCACCTGCCCGCCCCCGCAACCAATCAGATTGCAGGATTTGTTGAATTCCGCCCGCTCACGATCTGAGAAAGAAAATGAAAGAAATTATGGACAAAGTCGTCTCAGTAACAACAAAAAAAACCACAAGGTTTGAGATGAGACTATTTAACGATACGTACCCGTTAGGTTTCCCTTAAAAGTCGCAAAAATTCAAATATGGCCGTCGAGATTTTACGCATTCATGAAGATCAAGTAACAACAAATATATTCTGCTGGCACCAAAGTTTCGAAACCGATAGAAGAAATGTCAAAATAATAATTGAATGTCTGTCTGAAGTGTTTTTATGCATCTGCGAGGAAGAAAGATGGCACGTATTACAAACGTTCATTGGTGAAATCCATAAGAGACGCCATTGATGGTTTCCTTTGCTCGCCGCGGCTCAACAAACCGTTTTCCATTATCTCTGACCCCGCTATTACTGAGGCAAATAAAGTATTAGAGCATTTGTAAATACCTCAAGAAAACGGGCAACATTGCCGGCGTAGTCCATAAGAAACCAGTTTCCAATGAGCAGATGAAGAAACTGTTCGACATCGGCAAGCACGGACCGACCAAGGGCAAAAATCCCTCACAGCTCTAGAGTATGATGGCTGTCCAGTTTTAATCAGCCCATTAAGGTTATTTCGGGCTGCAGTCATGTTATTTTAACACTTATGTTTTGTAAACTGTAATTCCAGGTATGAGTACCAATAAAGTTGTTGTTGTTGCAGTCAGCCCCGGTTCTTTACCAGTCGCGAAAAACCCACCAGAGGGGCCTCAGTGATTCTGAAGATGAATCCAACATGAGCTGAGCTGAGCATAGTTGTTAAACAACTCTGCTAACATTAGTCGAGGAGTGAAAGCAAGCTGTGGATAGAAAGGAGATCGTGACAATCCTATCAACCGTCATGAGTAAGGTGTTGGATTCCTGATGATGACATTTTCTCACTATAAAGAGGCTAGATGCTTACGGATTCGGTCATAGCAGCTCGCTGGATCTAATTAGATCTTTCTTCGATAAAAGGCTCAACAGAGTGAAGATTAACGACCACATTAGTGAGTGGAAAACAATGGAACGCGGCTGTCCCCAGGATACGGCACTTGGGCCTCTATTGTGGACTGTGTGTCAAAACGACATGTCACATCATGTAAATGATTCGAATCTGACAATGTACGCGGAAGACTATCAACTGTAGATAACTGGAAAGACCCACGAGGTTGTTGATTCAGATCTGATGAGTCAAGGTTGGCAAGCATCAGCGTGGTACAAGAATAATGTTCTCCTTGTTAACCCAGAGAAGTTTCAATCGTTATCCCTCAATCCAAGAAATATTGATGCCGCGAATAGTGACAGAGCTTTTAACATTGACAACCAGGAAATCAAGAAAACGGAACCAATAAAATTGCTAGGCGTCTACATCGACGAAAATCTTAACTTTGCAGGTCATATCAGCGACCTATGCACTAGAGTTTGCCAAAAAGTTGGAGTACTAGTGCGTCTGCGCAATCTAATTCCCTGCCGAACGCTAAGTTAACATTGTACAAGTGTGCCATATAACCACATCTAACTTATTGCCACCTTGTATGGACCTTTTGTATGTCATACGATAGTAGGAAGATTGAACGAGTACAGGAACGCGCTTTACGGGCAATATATAAATCAAAGACGGAAACGTACGAGGTACTCCTCGCCCATGCCAGACTACCAACTCTATACAACAGACGCCTAGATACTGCCACTCTGATGTATAAAGTTAAACACAATCTAGTTCCAAACTTCCTATCTCGACTTTTCAAAACTAAGAACTCTCAATACTGCCTCAGACACTCTGACTTTGAAATACCTCGTTTTAATGCTGCATAAACACACAATAAGATACCGGGGTCCATAGATCTGGTCAAAACTTAGTAAGGAATTTAGGACGTCACCAACCCTCACGACATTTAAGACGAGCTAAGAAAAATTGACCTTTCAGACTTCATTGACAACAATAGTAGTTGCTGCAAACTATGTAAACTGTGACAGAATCATTTTATATCTTATTTTACAGTATTTATTATTAGAGCGGTTTTCAGAGTGTCGAAAGTAATCAGGCAATTTCTTTGGTTTTTTTTTTTTACTACGGTTTGAGATTGGTGAGTAGTCTAATTGGTAAGTAGTTCTTGGTTTGGTTTTGGGTTTATGACAGTCAATTGGAAACCGCTCTATGCTGTAAATAAGTACTTATCAACTTCAACATCTATTTATTAATTTTTGTAAACTAGTTCTTACCTATTGACTCTAGTTAGGTGTCATTCATTCATTCATTCGTTCGTTCGTTCGTTCGTTCGTTCATCTAACGCTAAAATAGTTTTTGTCCCGGACCCTGAAACTGGCCAGCAATCAGCTCTGCACATCCAGCTCGAAATAGAACACTGATAGAGTTCTTGTCGAGAATAATTTTTGCACAACGTCTGTGTCACATGGCGACCAAATATTTCCGCAGAATTCTTACAGCTACAATGTGCAAGTGCACAATTGTTACTCTTCTCGATGACTCAAACTTGAACGCTTTTCAATCTTTCTGACCAAAGTTGTTTCTCCTTCATTTGGAAGACGTTCCTTGAGTCTAACTTGATTGTAATTTTTGTTCGGCAGACTCGCTTGCTTCGCTTTCAAAACTAACTTACCTTTACATACGGCGCGCATGTCATGTGATTTCCCGCTTGTTGTTGTGTTTGTCACATCAACTTCCGGTCGTTTTGCAAAATTAAAATCCAATAAATATAAGCTACAATTTTCAAGTATACAAGCGAAAAATTATTCCATTCGCGCTTGTTGGATATGAGAATGGTTACAGCCAATTCGGCGCTCCGTTCAGGCCTCGTTGGCCATTTACCATCTCATACGCTCATGGAATAATAGATCGTTTCCACTGTCACGCAATAAAAAACTAAATCAAAAACCATTCAGTGGATGAAGTCAAGAAACTGTAATTTCATAGGAGATAAATAAAGACACACTTCTCCAAATTTTAGGTCTGTGCGTTTTCTCAAACTTCAGATGTTCGTCCAAATGTTTCGCGAAAATTTACAGAACCCGGTATGTTGGTGTATCTCCGTGATACATCCGCAAAATAGTGTAAACATCTGGAACTTACTTTGACTATCTAGGCGACGGATTGGCTGTACTGAACAAACAAGCATTTACATAGGCACTTTTTCTAATGCTCTAGCTTCTAAAACGGATAAAAATCATGAGATAAGTATATATTTTTCGACAAACGCGATCGTAACTCTGTGCAACGCACCGCCATAACTTTGAAATTCAAAATGCCACTGAGCCGTAAAACGGTAAATTGATATAAATTTACCACCTCTTATACCTGATGAGGATAAAAACTTGGTGGCTCTTTAGTTTTGGATTTTAGAAAACGATGACGTCATGTGAAAACGAACCAATTATTTAACGCGGTTTCAGAATTTTCGTCAACTTGTACAGCGTACGCCTTGCTAATATAATCCCGGAAAATCGCCAGATAATCTCCGAAAAGTTCTAAAAATCTCAGAAAAAGGTCCAAAAATTTCAAAATTTTAACGAAAAATATCAAAAATTTTCCAATAAATCTCGAGAGTGCGTCTAAAACTCCTATCAATGGTTAAAATAAACTAAAGGTTAATTGAATGGTGAAACCGTTGTGTGAGAAGCCCTTCATTTTTATCTGTAAATATTCTTTTACCCATTTTACAGACTTTTTTGGCTCCAAAAACTCTAAAAATCCTTGAACTCGCTAAATCCTTCTAAAAATCTTCAGACTTTCTAAAACTCTTTTCAGCGTCTAAAAATCTCGAAAAAACAGTCCGGATTTTTGTAACTAGGTCTAGTACAGCGTCTAATTCTACGATTTCTTTCATTCGTGCCCAGTCTCTGGTTATTGTTCATTTTATATCTCTCCAGCAATGTTTCCACGGTTTCGAAAACCTTAGTTGGATAGTGCACGACGTCTTGTGCTAGCGTGCCACCAGGATACGAGTCGGTCATTGGATACAAGTCTATGACGTCAAAACCTGCCTGACACATAGCTTTCATCGCGTAAGCACTGAACAGGAGAACACGGTAAATGAGAAAAATATATTAAAGTGGATGTCACAATCAAATAATTACAATCAAGATTAACTTCCATGGAGTTCTGTATACTCTATAACGCAGACCCTCTCCCCGATTTCAAAGTTTTTTTAGTGAGGGAGTTAGGGAAGGAAGGCAGGCAGCAAGTAACTTAGTGATCCCCATCAGCCCAGGTAAATGATAACCACTGTTTCCTGTGATCTGCATGAGCCCGGGGACATAGCAGCCTGTTCACAGCGGTTGAAACGCAAAAATTCGACGCCCTTTCGATTGTCATAGCTCAAAGTTTGTAGAAGTTTTAAAAGAAATTTTTTTTCAGAGTTTGGCAAAAAAGAGGAAAAACATTATCTGAAAAGAACAGTGTTAAGCCAAATTGCGAGCCGATGAACTAGGCGTAAAGGGCTTCACTTTTCCTTCCATTTATGTGTCATTGTCAGAGAAAACCGAGTAAGACTAAAAGATCGAGGTCGGCCGTTCACCTTCATCTTTTCACAGTATAAAAGTTATCCGAAAAGATTAACTACCATGACATTTGCCGAGATATGCCATCGTTTTTCTTCGAGTTATCACCACATCATGATTTTGGTCTCTCAAGTAGTTTAAAATGGCCGAACTTTCGGGCAACTTTAGGTGAGTATAAAAGATACTTCGTACAAATTCAAGAAACTCTTATTTTCGTGCCATAATAGTTGTCCCCTTATTAGCTGGCTGAAATATATTTAAGATCTCTTGCTGTAATTCTACGTACAGTTTTCAGGAAGTGCCAAATATTGCCGCCGATTGAATTGTTGAGCGTGACTGAAATTTTAGCCGTTTTCAGCGAGTCGTTTTTCAAAAGTGCGGCAGTTTATTTCCACAAAAAAGCATTTTTGTGATAGTATGTTTCATTGTCCTAAATACCCAGTTTAATTAAAATTGGTATCTACAAGCAAATCAGAGTAATTTCCCAAAAAAATAATTTGTCAGAAATATGAAACTTGAGATAATTTTTTGCTGATTCAAAGGTCTCTCAAAGATGTCTTGAAAACTCAGACCCGGAAAACTTTTCTGACTAGCAGAATTAACCAAAGCCGTCACGCAACGCACCTCGCGCAATTGTAACTAAACTAAATCGAATGGCTTCTAATCATGAAATAAATTTGATAAATGTGGTTTATACTTAAAACCATACGAGTGCTGGGTATTATTTTCGTGATCCGAGCAGAGGAATTTACCACTGCGGGCTGTTTTTTTTTTTCTCCCTCTCTGATCTGCAGATTTCGCCCTTGACATTGTACCGACAAATAGTAAACAATACGTCATAAAACAATCCGCGTTTAACACGCTGTGAATTGAAAATCAAAGGAAACTATGAAGAAGTCGTGGACACATTGCCTGCATACATTTACTTGATCTATAATTAGTTTATAACCGATAATTTCTGAAATGACTTTTTAAAAGCCTTTTTGAAAGCTCAAGTAGTACATGTGCAGTGTAACTAGGCAAGTAAACAAGAATCAAATTACAGGCTGTTTATACAGACTGCTTATAAATTTTAAAATGTAATATATTAATTAATTTTGATTGGCATTGGAAAATAATTATTATTATATCAACTTGTACATGTAGTGTCAATTGACTTCTACAGTCTGTTGCACAAGGAAGCCATTAAATGAGAGTTCACCATGTTCACCAGTCTCAAATTAACACCCAGTCAGAGTTGTTGGTCATAATGTGTACAATATTAGTGAGTCAGCAGTGCATTTTGGGTCAGGGTAATTTGGTTGTGGTCCTTCTTTACTTAACAATTAAGTGTTGCATTATGAAAAGGCTGTATTGCAATTATGCAGAAAGTATGTCATATGGTTTTGACATTCATAATTTCAAGGCAATCAGCTCGGGAATGCCAAGAATATTTTGCACAATTTTATATCTAGTGCGACACGGATATTGTGAGGGATCCGCTGTAATTGGCTAGGCTGTAGTGGTCTTCTTGCCCAATAATAAAAATTTTATGTATATAAGTATTTTAATTTGTTAGGCAAAGTTGAATATTGCAAACATTAATAATATGATTTTATCTAGCTGGTAAATGAGAATAGAGAGAAAAGTATTTCTGCAAATATTATAAGAATCATTTTCAAACAGTTTTCAGCATCCCTCCCAGAAAGGGCTACTTGAAAAAGTTTGGCTGAAATGATACTTTGCCGTGAAATCCCCTGCTTCATCTTCTACCAAACAAGTTCATGTAATATATCAAACACGAAAGACAGTGTTTGACCACATTTCCAAACACCAAAAAGAGAGTTGAAATTATGACGCGAAGCGCAGCATTTTTGACGACTGTCTTGAGTGTTTGATATATCTTCTCAATCAGAACTAAAACTAAAGAGGGTACGGGAACTTAAAATCGTAAAAAATATATGCTAATTAAAATCAGATATCCAAACATCTTCACGTAGCTGTTTTTGCAGTTTGTTTAACGCTTTTTACACAGTTTGCGGTAGACTTGTCACAAGTCGACCTTTTCTTAATTCTAACTTCTTTATCTCCCTCGAGCGAGTTCGAGCGCGAGCGAAACCAACAGGCCAGGGATGAATTATTGGAAAGGACTTTTAGAAAGTCTAAGGTTGGGGGAACTGATTGAGCCAGAGAAACGTACGCCCAGTGAATCGCCGTAGACCCAGAGAGTACCAGAACGTCTATAGCTTGATGACAACGATCCATTGTACACCTCTAGCCAGGCAAATAAAAATGATTTAAAATCTTAATCATAAAAATTACAATTTCCTCGATTGTGATTGGTTTAAAAAACTCCTATTTTCCACTAATTCACTTGCCAAGTTGCTATCGGACAGTTTGTTATTGGACAGTTTGTTGTTGGACAGTTTGTTATCTGACAGTTCAGTAAGCTAATCACGTTCAAAGTTGTAGTTTAAATCAACCAATCACGTTCAAAGTTATAGTTACGTGCGTGCGGGCGCGCGCTTGCTTTTATGTTTTTGGCGCCTAATTGCCGGTAGGAGCCGTGGTGGTCTTAGAATGTTTACATCTCCTTTGTGGATATTTTAATGCAAATTTTCCCTTTCTTTTATAATTTGGCTATTCTTCTTTTCTTGGAAATTGTAATTTTTATGATTAATTGGTAATAAGATTTCGTGTCGTTCAATTCGGTCTCTAATCATACTCGTGATAAACAAATCGGACTCCCGCTGAGCGGTCGTCCGATTTTGTTATCACTCTTATGATAACAGACCGAATTGGACTCCACTCAGTCCTATTACCATTACTAATAGAGCGGTTTTCATTTGAGTGTCGAACAGTAACTGGTTTTACATCGCCACGCTACGCAATTAGCTTGAAATAACGTGCCAATTTTTCATCCAATTAGAAGTAAAACCACAATCAATCGTGACTCCCTCACACGCGTTTTCCCGCCCTTCGAGTCAGCCACGTGTCATTTTCTCGAATCTTGATTGGTTCACTGTAGTATCTGTGTCCTTTGTGATTGGCTACAGTGATTACTTTGGTTTTGAAAACCGCTCCATACCTTTATTACTTAATTTAATGACTACTACAAAGAATAAAAATAAGCCATATGGATGATCTGTAAAGGAGTCAAAACCCCACGGTGGCAAGTGACCTGGAAAAGCTCATTTTTAAGTCAGAGTGCGAAGTCATTTAACGTGGTACCAAAACTGTCCCACAGAGTTGTTTTACATATGATATATATATAAAATCTAAGACCCCCTTAAAATGAAAATAGCTACATTACAGGTCGGCAAGATGACACAAATGCACAGACTAATTTACCGGATCATTAGAGAAATGACACAACTGCAATCTGAAATAATGTGAATACATTCAACTAATCAGGTAGCTAATAATCTTTAACAAGATCACTTTTTACTAATTCCTTAAATTTTGATAGACGTCTGCACGCTTCGCGTATCCGCGAGTAAAAAACTGCTTCTTCAGAGGCACTATGATCCTAGTGATTTCGGGTCACTGATCTTGATACGGATTATCCTAAAGGAACCCGCCTTTAGTAAATCTGTTCATTTTCTGATGTTTCATCGCACAATAAATGGAGACATTTCTCGCTGATAGAGTTGATAAAATCGATAAGAATAATTTGAAAATCAATAATTAAAGGTCACTCACAGAGTATCCCTTAAAAAAATTCCGATACAATTTATTAATTATTGATTTACTGTAAAAAATTTACGTCAGTTTTTCATGCGTCTGTACTGTTATTGATCATGAATCTCGTCAGAACATTGTCAATTTAGCTGTGGATCTGAAGACTACTTTGACGATGTTAAGGCGAAATTCATTGTCAATAACAGGACAGACGCATTAAAAACTGTCGTCAATTTGCTTTTTTCTTTTTTACGATAACAAATCGTGAAATTGTCCGCTCTCGCTCGTTCACGCATCCCGTAAATCATAAATTCATGTGTCTGTACGCTTATTAACAATGAAAATTAACCAATGAGCGCGGAAGAATTTCTGCAGTTATCGTAAAATATTGATATTAGAAAGCTTAAGCACAGACGTTTTTGAGCCACGGACATCAACCGAAAGTCGAAACTTCTCCTCTTCAACGCGTATTACCCCCTTTTCGTTGAAAATGTCAAGTTGTAAATGCTAAAATGAGAGCTTTGTAACTCATTGGTCGGGCATTAAAACGTGCTAAAAGCAAGAACATAAACTTCCGGTTAACGTCCGTGGCTCAGAAATGTCTGTGCTGGAGCTCTCTTCTATCGTTTCAACACGCCGGCACTAATGACACCAGGCAGCCCAAAGGGCCTTTGATTCCCCTTGGAGCAAGGCTTCTTACCTGTTACAATGTTTAGCACTCGCGTTCCAATCTAGTGGGCCCGAGTTCAATTCCAGGATCCGGAAGCTTTTTTTCCGTTTTTTTTAAGCCGCTGGTCTTTTTTTCTTCCTCGTTTAACCCTTTTTTTGGTGAAGAACATCCATGTAATTATTTCAAGTTTGAAAACCACCATTTTGATGTTACGCGACCTTGCTGTTTTGCATAATCGAATCGCATCCGATGGCTTTCATGTTGTGCATATGTTTGTAATTCATAAAAAATTTTCAGTTTCTCTCAGATCTTTCGCAGCTACCCTGCGAGCAGAGTCGTTTCCATCTTATTCGCAGCTCGTTGTGATTTGTCGCTCAAACACCCGCGCATTGGATCTAGCGGCGCTGAATCGCGTAAAGCAGACTAGCTTTCGTCTTCAGGCGATAAGAAAAACATGTTGGACAATCTATTGGACAAAGAGACAATGAGGAATACGAGGTCGAGCGCTCAATCGAGAATTAATGTGTAAGTCCATCCCTAGTTAGTAGAGGGGAAGGTCGTATCTAGTCCGCATTCCGCGTTTTATACCTGAGTCCATGTTTTATACCCAGTCCGTAGTGCTTAGTCCATATTTTACACCTCAGTCCATGTTTTATACCCAGTCCGTAGTCCGCAGTCCGTCTTTTATACTGAACGGATCATTACGATTCTGTACCGTGACAGAAACGTTATTTGTTGCGTCGGTATGCGATATACGGTATACGACGTGCTTTTATTGTCAAAACTAGGACAATTACTCTGTTTACGAACACAACTTTGAATCGCCCTGACTCTGGGGGAACAGCTACAGGGCATTTACACTTCCGAAACAATGAAACGGAGGACATGTTGTCATGGTGTACCAAAGCAATCCTGAGGGAGTTGAACTCTTTTCCTATGTAAACACTTTCTGGTTTGGACTTGAATTAGACCTCAACAGCTGGGAATTATTAGGATTTATTTTTGCACTCCTTCTGTCTAGAAGTATAGAGTCAAACTGAAAGAAACACAGTAAATGGTTTGAACCCAGGAGTATCAGTAGTTCGTATAGTGTGATCGTCCGGGTGAGTGTAGTTCTGAAAAGAACTGTTGTTGGTGACTGACGTTTCGACAACCTGAGCAGAAGTCATCTT